>Ga0307998_1000982_pt1 | contig 15656 bp, 10 predicted proteins | sample Davwhametageno37_FD_203147 | JGI IMG/M metagenome (GOLD analysis project Ga0307998, IMG submission 203147) | Marine microbial communities from Davis Island wharf, Antarctic Ocean - #37 | ecosystem: Environmental > Aquatic > Marine > Unclassified | place: Antarctic Ocean: Davis Island wharf... | reverse complement strand
GTTGTTGGCCATCATATCATTACTTTCTTCAAAAGAAATTCCTGCAGGATAATAACCACCTGCCCAAGGGTTGTGTAATGATGTTTGATCAGATCCTAAATCGATATAAATGTTTTCTGTATCAAATTTTTCCCAAACATCAACGATGTTTCCATCGTAAGCGATAGAAACAACTTCTTTATCCGCTTTAGCTTTGGTAACTCTTGCACACAATTCATCTAAATCAGAAATTACTTCATCCACCCAACCTTGCTCATGTCTCTTGTAAGATGCGTTAGGGTTAATTTCTGCCGTTACTGAAACAACTCCTGCAATATTCCCCGCTTTCGGCTGTGCGCCACTCATTCCACCTAATCCAGAAGTTAAAAATAACTTTCCTGCGGTTCCTTGATCATCAATTTTTCTGCAGCCATTCAATACTGTAATAGTTGTTCCATGTACAATTCCTTGTGGTCCGATATACATAAAAGAACCAGCAGTCATTTGTCCGAATTGAGTAACACCTAAAGCATTAAACTTTTCTAAATCATCTGGCTTAGAGTAATTAGGAATCATCATTCCATTAGTCACTACAACTCTTGGAGCTTCTTTGTGTGATGGAAACAATCCCATTGGATGACCAGAATACATTGCTAATGTTTGCTCGTCTGTCATTTCAGACAAATATTGCATACACAATAAATACTGTGCCCAGTTAGAGAAAACTCCTCCGTTACCACCATAAGTAATTAACTCATGAGGATGTTGAGCAATAGCATAATCCAAATTGTTTTGGATCATCAACATAATTGTTTTTGCTTGCACAGATTTTCCTGGATACTCATCTATCGGGCGAGCATGTATTTTATAATCAGGACGAAAACGGTACATATAAATACGACCATACGTTTCTAATTCATCCTTAAATTCTTGGATTAAAATGGGGTGATGTTTTGCATCGAAATATCGTAACGCATTTTTTAGCGCTAACTTTTTTTCTTCGGCAGATAATATATCTTTTCTTTTTGGAGCATGACTAACTGTTGTGTCTAATGCTTTAAAAGCTGGTAATTCTTTTGGAATACCCTGTTGTATTTGATCTTTAAAATTTAACATGTAATGTATTTATTGTAATGTGATTAATTAGTTTTTAGAAGGTGTCTAAAAAACTAAGGGTAACGGGAGTTACATCTAAAGTCTATTTTACTAATAGCAATTTGATATGTAATGTTGTTTGAAATCATTTCTTGATTCGTCTTCCTTTTGATTTAACAAAACCATACGGACAATGCTTGCATCCATTTTCACAACAATGACCTCTTTTTAATAGATATTTTTCTGTGAAAATTCGGTAACCTCCCTCGCTAAAGTAAAAGTCATCATCGCTAAGTTTGTTTATTTTTGAAAAATCATTCATCCATCACAAAGATAAGAGATAAAATGAATATTGACGTGAACGAAAACAATATTCCGCTTCAGAAAGTTGAAGGGGAATTTTTAAACAAGAAGAACATTAAATTGTATGTACTTCGAGAAGATTTGATACATCCCGAAATATCGGGTAATAAATGGCGTAAACTCAAGTATAATATTAAAGAAGCAAAAGAAAAAGGCGTTGAAATAGTACTGACTTTTGGCGGTGCTTTTTCAAACCATATTGCTGCAACTGCTGCTGCAGGATCTGTGTTTGGAATTAAAACGATTGGAATAATAAGAGGAGAGGAGAGGTTGCCTTTAAACCCTACACTTCAATTAGCTAAGGATAATGGAATGAATTTTAAATATGTTTCGAGAGAAGCGTATCGAAACAAAAGTGAAAAAGCCTTTATTGATGAATTAAAAAGTGAGTTTGGAGCAGTCTATATAATTCCGGAAGGAGGATCTAATGCTTTGGCAGTTAAAGGGTGCACAGAAATAGTAGGTAATATCAATATCGAATATGATGTTATTTGTTGTGCTTGTGGAACTGGTGGAACAATCGCAGGAATAATCAGCTCAACAAATAAACAAGTATTAGGATTTCCTGCTTTAAAAGGGGGAGAGTTTTTAATTGAAGATATTCAACAATTGTTATTGAGATATAAAGAAACGTTCAATAAAGAAATCGAGAATACTTCTTGGGAATTAACCACAGACTATCATTTTGGAGGTTATGCTAAAGTAAAGCTAGAATTGATTGACTTTATTCGTGAATTTAAAAGGAATCATAATATCTTATTGGATTTTGTTTATACAGGAAAAATGCTCTTTGGTTTGTATGATATGATTAAGACTTCAGACCAATTTGATAATAAAACTATTGTTGTTGTTCATACTGGTGGTGTTCAAGGTAATAAAGGGTTCGAATATCGATTTGGAATTAAAATCTAATCAAAAATAAAATGTTGATATCTTAAAAGGGCTTAATATTTGGTTGTTGAAATCAATGTTAACTTTGTAAACCATATGAATAAAATACTCGCAATACTATTTTTACTTTTTTTTAATTGGACTTATGCTCAAGGGGAGTCAGCTGAAAGAAGAATTACTAGAGAAGAATATATTGAAATGTATAAGGATGACGCTATTCATGAAATGTTGAAATCTGGTGTGCCAGCAAGTATTACACTGGCTCAGGGGATTTTAGAATCTGGAAACGGGAATAGTCCTTTAGCGGTTTATGCAAAAAACCACTTTGGTGTTAAATGTCATAAAGGTTGGACGGGTGAGTCGATGCTACTGGATGATGATGCGAAAAATGAATGTTTCAGAAAATACGAAACAGTGTACGAATCATTTAAAGATCACTCAGATTTTTTAGTGACTAGAAGTCGGTATGCTTTTCTTTTTAATTTAAAAAGAACAGACTATAAAGGTTGGGCGAAAGGTTTGAAAAAAGCAGGTTATGCTACTAATCCTAAATACGCTAAGATGTTAATCGTGTTAATTGAGAAAAATAATTTAAGTCAGTATGATAATTTTGAAAAGGTTCCACCTCGAAAATTAGCGAAGAAAAGAAAACCAAGTAAAGGGTTGGCAGGGAGAAATATATCTCGAAAAATTAAATTACACAACAATATAAAGTATTTAAAAGCAAAAACTGGTGATACTTATTCTCGAATAGCTAAGGGTAATGAGATGAATCTTTGGCAAATATTAAAGTATAATGATTTGAATAAAGGAGATGTTTTAAAGGGGGGTGATATTATTTACTTACAGCCTAAAAAAAGAAAATCAAAAGAGGCGTTTCATATTGTGCAAAAAGGAGAGAATATGAGAGATATATCTCAGTTGTATGGAGTAAAATTGAAAAGTCTGTATAAAAAAAATATAATGATTATAGGAACACAGCCTAATGTCGGAGATGAAATTTATTTGAGAAAAAATAAGAAATAAGTGAATAATCACTTCTCTATTAAAGTTTAATTTTGTTTAAAAAAGATATATTTGGCCAATACATAATTTTAAAGAAATTGGTAGTTCGTTTTTTTGGATTTGTTACGTATTCAAGATTTACTCAAAAAAACACGTATAAAATAAAAGGGGCTGAGATTATTCAAAACCTACCGAGTAAAAATGTGCTTTTTGTTTCTAATCATCAAACATATTTTGCAGATGGGGCTTTTATCTTCCATGTAATTCATAGTGCTTTAGATGGGCATCCTAATAGAATACATAGGGGTTCAATAGTTAAGAACATAAAGTCAAATTTGTTTTTTGTTGGAGCTGAAGAAACGCTGGAGTCTGGAGTTATTCCTAAGCTTTTAGGTTTAGCAGGAGCTATTAAAGTGAAAAGAACTTGGCGAGAATCTGGGAAGGAGATTAAGCGGAGAGTTGATGCGAAGGATACAAATAATATTAAAAAAGCATTGGAGGCTGGTTGGTTGCTAACTTTCCCACAAGGCACTACTAAGCCTTTTGCTGATGGGAGAAAAGGCACTGCTCATAGTATTAAAAATTACAATCCAGTTGTAGTCCCGATAGTTATTAATGGGTTTAGAAGAGCTTTTGATAAGAAAGGGATATTCCTGAAAAAGAAAGGTGTAGAATTACAGTTGACGATAAAGCAGCCATTAGAATTTAATGCGACAGATAGTATAGAAACTATTCTTGATAAAGTAATGGGTAGTATTGAGCAGAGTAAAAAATACGAATAGAAAACGAAAGGAAGTCTTAAGGGTTGAAAGTTTATATCGTTACAGGGTTTTTTTTTCAGTGCTTCAATTATCAATTATTTAGTCCATAGACTGCATTGGAGAACTTGAGATCTCTAACATTTTAGCGTATTGCTCAGGTGTTAAATCATTAAAGTAAAAGTTGGCAGGATTAATTGGCTTACCATTTTTTCTTACTTCATAATGACAGTGTGGGCCAAAAGATTTTCCAGTATTTCCAACATAACCTATAAGATCTCCACGTTTTACATTTTGACCGACTTTACACTCGATTTTGCTCATATGGCCATAAAGGGTTACATAATTGTAGCCGTGATCAATTCTAACAGATTTTCCATAGCCAGTTCTTTTACTTTCAACTTTAAGAATTTTTCCATCGCCAGTTGCATAAATTGGAGTTCCTGTTTTGGCAGAAAAATCCATTCCGTGGTGCATTTTTCTTACCTTGTATTGTGGATCAATTCGATATCCGTAACCACTTGCTATTCTTTTTAAGTCATTATTAGATATTGGTTGAATCGCAGGAATTGCAGCTAGCATTTCTTCTTTATTCTTCGCCATTTCAAAAACTTCATCAAAAGACTTCGATTGAATGTAAAGCTGTTTAGAAAGTTGATCTAGTTTTTGTGCCGATTTAATAATTAGTTCAGAATCATTATATCCTTCTAAATCTTTATATCTATTAATCCCTCCAAAGCCAGCAGTTCGTATCGATTCATCAATTGGTTCGGCTTCAAAAATTACACGGTAAATATTATCATCTCTGTGCTGTACATCCTCTAGTACAGCAGCAAATTGATTTAGTTTTTTGTTTAAAATATTATATTGAGAAAACATTTGAGCGTTATCTCTTTTTAACTGCTTTTCTTTAGGTGAATCTATGTAAGTATAGGTTAACCCATATATCATAACTCCGACAACTAAACCAGCGCCAAGAAAAATAAATGATTTCCAAATTTTTTTTCTAAGGGTAAGCTCAATTTTATCGTAGCTTAATGTATGTGGATTATATCTATATTTTGCTTTAGCCATTAAAGTAATTAACTTAATTTTGATGACAAATTTAATCATTTAAACATAGTAATTGTTTTCGGGTAAACCGTTAACGCTTATTTAACAGTTTTTAACAGTATGAATTCCAGCGAGATACGTAATAAGTTTTTAGAATTTTTCAATAGTAAAGAGCATCAGGTTGTTAGCTCCGGACCAATGGTGGTAAAGAATGACCCTACTTTGATGTTTGCCAATGCAGGAATGAATCAGTTTAAAGATTTGTTTTTGGGGAATTCAGCCATAAAACATGCAAGAATTACGGATACTCAAAAGTGTTTAAGAGTTTCAGGTAAGCATAATGATTTAGAGGAGGTAGGAGTAGATACCTATCATCACACTATGTTTGAAATGTTAGGGAACTGGAGTTTTGGAGATTATTTCAAAAAAGAAGCAATAGAATGGGCTTGGGAATTATTGGTTGATGTTTACGGTATAGACAAAAACAAACTTTATTTTACTGTTTTTGAAGGAGATGAGAAGGATGATACATCAATGGATCAGGAAGCGTATGATTTATGGAAGACCATTTTAGAAAATAATGGATTAACAACTGATAAAATTATACAAGCGAATAAGAAAGATAATTTCTGGGAAATGGGAGAAACTGGTCCTTGTGGACCATGTTCAGAGATTCATGTAGATTTAAGAAGTGATGAAGAGATTGCTAAAATTCCAGGATTAGATTTAGTGAATGAAGATCATCCTCAGGTTGTTGAAATATGGAACTTGGTTTTTATGGAGTTCAACAGAATGGCAAATGGAGATTTAAAGCCTCTACCTGCTAAACATGTTGACACAGGAATGGGGTTTGAGCGATTAGCAATGGTTTTACAAAACAAAAAATCGAATTACGATACAGATGTTTTTTGGCCTTTAATTGATAAGATTTCTGAAATTTCAGGAGTAGAATACAAATATACATTAGATGTTTCTGTTAAAACAGATGTTGCAATAAGAGTAATTGCAGATCATGTTAGAGCTGTTGCTTTTGCTATTGCAGATGGTCAATTACCTTCAAATACAGGCGCAGGATACGTAATTAGAAGAATCTTAAGAAGAGGAATTCGTTATGGTTATAGTTTTTTAAATATTAAAGAACCATTTATTAATGAACTGGTTGCTGTATTGGTTGATCAAATGGGAGATTTCTTCCAAGAATTGAAAGCGCAACAAGATATTATTACGAAAGTAATTAGAGAGGAAGAAGATAGCTTTTTAAGAACATTGGCAAAAGGAATTCAACGTTTTGATAATTATTTAGGATTAGCAAATGATAAAACGATTGACGGAAAATTTGCTTTTGAATTGTATGATACTTTCGGTTTTCCAATTGATTTAACAGAATTATTAGCATTAGAAAACGGGTTTCATATAGATATGCCAGGTTTTACGGAGGCTTTATTGAAACAAAAAGAAAGATCGAGAGCGGCTGGAAAAATTGTAGCTGATGATTGGAAACATATACGAGAAGATGATGTTGAGGAATTTGTAGGGTACGATCGTACTGAAGCTGAAGCTTTTATTGTTAAATATAGAAAGGTTTTAACCAAAGGAAAAGAGATGTATCAGTTGGTCTTTCATATTACACCGTTTTATCCAGAGGGAGGTGGACAGATTGGTGATACTGGTTATATCGAAACTCCTTTTGAGAAAGTTGAAATTGTAGACACTAAAAAAGAAAATAATTTAATTATTCATTACGTTGACCAACTGCCGGAAGATTATTACACAAAGTTTAAGGCGGTTGTAAATACAAAAGTAAGAAGTTTAACAGCCCGTAATCACACTGCTACGCATTTATTACACCAAGCTTTACGAGAAGTTTTAGGAACGCATGTTGAACAAAAAGGATCATTAGTTAATGCTGAATATTTACGCTTTGATTTTTCACACTATGAAAAAGTAAGTGATGAGAAAATTGCGAAGATTGAAGAATTGGTAAATAGTCGAATTAAAGAAAATTTTGAACTCAATGAATATAGAGCAATTCCGATAAACGAAGCAGAAGAGAAGGGGGCAATAATGCTGTTTGGAGAGAAGTATGGAGACTTAGTTCGTATGATTGAGTTTGGAGAGTCAAGAGAGCTTTGTGGTGGATTGCATGTTGATGCAACGGCAGAAATAGAATTGTTTAAAGTAAAGACTGAAGGTTCTGTAGCTGCAGGTATACGAAGAATTGAAGGGGTTACATCTAACGGTGCTGGATTATTTTTAAAAGACAAGATTGAAGTTATTGACACTAATAATGTAGCTCAATTTGTTCCCGATTTAAAAGGTCAAGTTGAAAGTATTAGAGCCGTATTTGTTGCGCAATTGGCTAAAGTAGCAGGATGTTCTCCTGTTGAAATATCAGAAAAATCTAGTAAAGCAGATATCAATAATGCAATTACTGCCTTAACTAAGATTAAGGTCGGGAAAGAAATTATTGATGCTTTAATGACTAAAAAGAAGGAACTCTCTAAAGCAGGTAAACAAGATAATGTTACACAAATCAGTTTAGTGAAAGAACAGCTTTTAGCTCAGATTGAAGTAATTGACGGAGTTAATGTTATTGCTCAAAAAATTGAGTTAGATGATAGTGGAGCTATTAAAGATTTGGCCTTCCAATTAAAAGGACAGGTGGAAAACTTATTTTTAGTATTGGGTGCTGAAATTAATGGGAAGCCCAACTTAACTATTGTTGTTTCTGAAGAACTGGCAAAAGCTAAAGATTTACACGCAGGTAATATTGTGAGAGATGCAGCCAAAGAAATGCGTGGAGGTGGAGGTGGACAACCATTTTATGCAACTGCAGGAGGTAGTTATACTGAAGGTGTTGAAGCTGCTATTGAAAAAGCAAAAAGTTTTTTATAGAGGGAGGATTAAAAAAAAATTCGATTAGATTAAACGACAAAATCTTCCTTTTACATGAGCGGTGAAAGAGAGGTTATTTTATTTACTTACTTTAGTGCTCCTTAAAAAAGTAGCTAGGTGATTAAAAAGATCTTATTTTCAGTTTTAACCTTGTCGTTGTTCAGTTTCGCAATGCATAAATATTATGTTTCTATTACAGAAGCGGAATATAATGTAGGAAGTAAAACTTTTGAATTATCCATTAAATTTATTGGGCACGATTTAGAAGAAGCTTTAGAGGCAACAGGTGCTCCCAAATTGTTTTTAGGAACAGAAAAAGAACACAAAAAAGCAAATTATTATTTAAACCAATATATCAATCAACGTTTTCATATGATAGTTGACGGAGTAAGTTTGAATTACAGTTTTGTGGGGAAGGAAATAAATAAGGATGATTTTATTTATTGTTTCCTAGAATCGAATCAAATAGAAGACCCTAAAAAAGTAACAATCAAAAACACTTTATTAACCGAAATTTTTAGTGGACAGGCAAACACTGTTTACTTAAGTTTAGGAGATCAAAAAGTGAATTATCAATTAAATAAAAGTAATGTGAGTGAAACTCACAGTTTATCCCGATAATCGGGAAGCTAAAGCCATAATAGTATGAAAAGAATTTTAGTATTAGCGTTAATTATAGCAACAAGTCAGTTGTTTGCTCAAGAAAATTATAACTATAATAAGTTTAAACAATTGAAGCAAGAATTAGCTACACCAACTGTTTATAGAACTGCCTCTGGTGCGCCTGGGCATAAGTATTATCAGCAAAAAGCCGATTACGTTATTGACATTACTTTAGATGATGAAAAGCAAAAAATAACAGGAAAGGAAACCATCACTTATAAAAATAACTCGCCAGATAAGTTGGATTATTTATGGGTTCAATTGGATCAGAATTATAGAGCAAGAGATTCTGACTCTAAGTTGATAAATAGCCAGAATATGGGGAAGAAAAAGAGTTTTACTGAGTTGGCTAAATTGCACAATGATTTTGATGGTGGGTTTAATTTAGAATATGTTAAAAGTGGTTCTGGTAAAGATTTAAAATATACAATCAACAAAACAATGATGCGTATTGATTTGCCAACACCTTTAGCTCCAGGAGCTTCTACTTCATTAAAAATGGGTTGGTGGTATAACATTAATAATCGTAAGGAAATTGGTGGAAGATCTGGATATGAGTATTTCTCTAAAGATGATAATTACTTATATACAATTGCTCAGTTTCACCCAAGAATGGCAGTTTATAATGAGACTGAAGGATGGCAAAACAAGCAGTTTTTAGGTAATGGAGAGTTCACCTTAACTTTTGGAGATTTTAAAGTAAACATTACTGTTCCTTCTGATCATATTATTGGTGCAACAGGAACTTTAACAAATGCGTCATCTGTTTTAACATCAGAAGAAAGAAGTAGATTTAAAAAAGCGCAAACTGAATATGAAAAACCCGTAATTATTGTTACTCAGGCAGAAGCAGAAGCAAAAGAAAAGAATAAAGCTACAGGAACTAGAACTTGGTCGTTTAGCGCAACTAATGTTAGAGATTTTGCCTTTGCAAGTTCTCGTAAGTTTATTTGGGATGCAATGACTGTTAAATATAATGGTAAATCTACCATTGCTATGAGTTATTATCCTAAAGAAGGGAACCCGTTATGGGAAAGATATAGTACTAGAGTTGTTGCGCACACTATTGAGTCTTACTCTAAACATACGTGTGATTATCCTTATCCTGTGGCTATTTCTGTGCATACTAAGAAAATTGGAATGGAATACCCAATGATTTGTTTTAACTATGGTCGTCCAGATGAGGATGGAACTTATTCTGAAAGAACAAAATATGGAATGATTGGAGTAATTATACACGAAGTTGGACATAACTTCTTCCCTATGATTATTAATTCGGATGAAAGACAATGGACTTGGATGGATGAGGGTTTAAATACGTTTACTCAATACTTATGTGAGCAAGAATGGGAAAGAGACTATCCATCAAGAAGAGGTCCAGCTCATAAAATTGTAGATTATATGAAAGGTGATAAAAGTAATATTACCCCAATTATGACAAACTCTGAATCGATTCATCAATTTGGGAATAATGCCTACGGAAAACCAGCGGCAGCTCTTAATATTTTAAGAGAAACAGTTATGGGAAGAGAGTTGTTTGATTACTCTTTTAAAACCTATGCTGATAGATGGAAGTTTAAGCATCCAACGCCTGCAGATTTTTTTAGAACAATGGAAGATGCTTCGGGAGTTGATTTAGATTGGTTTTGGAGAGGTTGGTTCTATACAACTGACTACGTAGATTTGGCTATTGAAAATGTAGAGTGGTTTAAAATTGACACTAAAAATCCGGAAGTAGAAAAAGCGATTTCCAAAGAAATGAAAACCGCTGAGTCTGTTCATATTGGTGTTATTAGAAATAAGAAAGTTGGTGTTTATAGCGATCATGATAAAGAAATTCTTGATTTTTATAATGAATACGATCCTTTTGAAGCTACTTTAGTTGATCAAGAAGAATACGATAAGTATTTGGCTAAATTAACAGATAAGGATTTAGAGATATTAAAAATGGACTTTAACTATTATAACATTGATTTTGTAAACAAAGGCGGATTGGTAATGCCAATTATTCTAAACTTTACGTTTAAAGATGGTACAACTGAAGAGGTTAGAATCCCAGCAGAAATATGGAGAACAAATGATAAGAACGTTTCTAAAGTATTCTTCTTTAAAAAGGAATTGACAAGTATAGAAATGGATCCTTGGTTAGAAACAGCAGACGTTAACTTAAATGACAACAACTGGCCAAGAAAGACACAATTATCAAAATTCAAATTGTTTAAAGATAAAAATAGACGTTGGGGAGATGATGGTAAAGAAAACTTAATGCAACGTAATGCTAGGAATGAAGAGCTGAAAAAAGAGTAAGTAATTACTTTATAGGTAAAGTGAACTTTTTATTTTTAAATACGTTCTAATTAAAGTTGATACACATTTAAGTAGTATGCCCTGAGCAAATTAAACGTGTTAACTTGTATTTTTAAAATAGAAAATTGAAGGCTTTATGTAAAGCAAGAACAATTGCCTTAGTATAATATTTATGAAAAATTTAAGAATAGAAGCGACCTCAAAAACACCTTAAATTGATTTTAATTACAATTCAGTTGAGTTGGAGGTTTTAGTCATTTCAGTACCCGAAAATTCAGTTGCGTTTTATACACCTGTTGTAGATTGGTTAATTAGTTATGTTACCAAGCCTCAGTATAAAACAGTTTTATCAATTAAGTTCTCTTACTTAAATACAAGTTCATTATAATTTTTATATGATGCATTAAAAGAGTTAGATGGAATTAGTGCACCAGATTCTGTTATTATAAATTGGTATTTTGCTGGGGATGATGATGACATGAAAGAAACCGGAGAAGATTTTAAAGAGGTTATAAGCTCTTCTTTTAATTTTATTGAAGTAGACGAGATGTAGTTGTTTTCTTACAATCAGTCTGTTTAGAGTTCAATATAATAAGATTGTATAAAAGTATGTGATTGTTTGTTCTAGAGCTTTAATGTTAATGCTCAGGTATTTCAAAAAGGAAATAAACGAAGGGAATTGAAAGGTGTTAATATATCTTTTGATCTAGCAGTAAAATTCTAAATTTTTCCAGTAACAATTTCTGTTAAATCAGATTTCTTAAAATACTTAACTCCTAAGGCTAACAAAGTTTTAGGGGTTATTTCTTTTATAGTGGTAATGTAATCATTGTAGAAACTGTAGTCTAATCCGAACTCATGCACACTCTCGAACATTTCACTCATATTAAATGGACCGTCACAAGATTTTAATAATTGTCCTAATAAGTAGTTTTTAACTAGGTTTAGTTCTTCTTTTGTAACCTCTTCGGTTCTTAACAGTTCTATTTCTTTATATATTTCTGATAGCGCATCCTTAGTTACATCACTTCCAACCTCTGTAGAGATGAAAAAATAACCTGAGTTTTTTAAAGATAAAATTCCTGAGCCAATACCATAAGTATAGCCTTTATCTTCCCTTATATTATGCATTAAACGAGAGCCAAAATACCCACCTAAAACAGTATTTAATATCTGTAGTCCGAAATAGTCTTTATGTAGTTTGTTCGGAAAAATTCTTCCGATACCTATTGCAGATTGTAGCGCGTTTTCTTTTGTTATGTAAAGAGATTTACTTTCTATAGCGTTTGAAGGAACTTGAACTTCTTTATTCGGGTTTGATGAAATCACTTCTTTTCCAAATGAACTGTTTAGAATAGCTATAACAGATTCGTCTATTTTTCCTGAAGCTAATATTCTACAATTACCCAAGTTGTAATTGTCGGTATAGAATTTTCTAATATCATTAATATCAAGCTTGTCATAGTCTGTAATATCAACATTCGATCCATAAGGATGATCTCCTTCATAAATGGCTGACATAAACTCTTTACGAGTGATAAATGAAACCTTTTCTAAATTTATTTTAAAACGTTCAATGGCATTGCTTTTATAAATATCAAATTCAGTTTCAGAAAATGAAGGCATTAATATTACTTCTCTTATATATGGCAAAACCTTTTGAAGGTGTTTGGTAAGTGTGTATAAAGTTAATACAGCAGTATCATATGTATTTTCAACTTCAAAAAATGCACCGTAATTGTCAATCCCTTCAGATATTTCAAAAGCAGAATAGTTCTGGGTTCCTTCTTTTATTAATTGACTAGTTGAAGAGGCAACAAGTGGTTTGTTTTGGTATAAATTCCCTGCATTAAAAATGAAATCAATTTTAACAATATCTTGGCTTCCTCCATTAAGATAATTCATTTCTATTCCGTTATCTAAAGAAGTTCTTACTGGATCCAAAAAAAGAATATTATCTACTTGTTTGAATGCTGGAGCTTTTTTTCTGTCGAGTGCTATCATTTCGATTTAGCGTATATTAAGGTAGAACAATTGGTTTCGATTAAAATTTCATTAGCAACACGATGAATACCTTCTGCGGTTACTTTTTGATAGTTTTCAACTTCAGAATTAACATCATTGGCATCGCCTAAAAGTTCAGCAAAAGATAAACTCATTGCCTTATTTAAAACACTTGTTTCTGAAAACTGTGTAGTAGACTCTATTTTGTTTTTAACTTTAGAAAGTTCGAGAGCATTAACGGGTTCTTTTTTAATTAAATCAACTTCTTTTAAAATCGCTTCTTCAGCAGTTTTAAACGATACACCTTCTAATAATTTTCCACTAATAGTAAACAATCCTTCGTCATGACTACCAGAGATAAAAGCGCTTATTTCGCTAAATAGTTTTTGATTTTTCACGAGAGAAACATATATCCTAGAGGATTTTCCTAGAGAAAGGACATCGCTTAAAAGATCTATAGTGTAATAATCAGCATGTTTTTTGTTGGGCATGTGATAAGCTTTGTAAATAGCATTTGCAGGCACATCTCTTAAAACTTCTAACCTTCGTTCTTCAGTTTGTTTAGGCTCTTTTGGTAGCTTCCTGTCAGTTATTTTTCCTGAAGGAATATCACCGAACCATTTTTTTGCAAGCGTTTTTATTTCTTCTGTTTCAATATTACCTGCAATAGTTAATATCGCGTTATTAGGAAGATAGTGCTTGTGGAAAAAAGCTTTAACATCATCTATCTTCGCGTCTTCAATATGGCTGATTTCTTTTCCAATTGTAGCCCATTTATAGGGGTGAGTTGAGTATGCTAATGGCCTTAAGAGTAACCATACATCACCGTAAGGTTGGTTTAGGTAATTTTGTTTAAATTCTTCAATGACAACACTACGTTGTACTTCTAAACTTTTATCCGTAAAAGCGAGGCTTAACATCCTATCAGAATCTAACCAAAAAGCGGTTTCTAAATTGTCCTTAGGAAGGGTGATGTAGTAGTTTGTAATATCATTAGAGGTAAATGCATTATTAGTTCCTCCAACTTTTTGTAAAGGTTCATCAAAATTAGGGATGTTTACAGATCCACCAAACATTAAATGTTCAAATAGATGCGCAAAACCTGTTTGCGCTTCACTTTCGTCTCTTGCTCCAACATTATAAAGCAAGTTGAAGGCAACTATTGGGGTAGATCTATCTTTATGGACAATTACTTTTAGTCCGTTTTTTAAAGTAAATTTCTCGAAATTTATCATGTATCAAAAATTGTATTTTGAAGTTCTAATGTTTTTTATTTCTTGCTGGTATTCTAAAATTATATCATCAATAATTTTACTTACTGGTAAAATTGAGTCGATTAAACCAGCAACTTGTCCAATCTCTAATTCTCCTTCATTTAAATCTCCTTCAAACATTCCTCTTTTTGCCCTTCCTCTTCCTAAAATTTCTTTCTGTTCTTCGGGAGTTGCTCCATTGGAAATAGCGGTATGTATTTCTTGATAAAATTTGTTTTTAATCAAACGAACTGGGGTCACATCTTTTAATGTTAAATGAGTTGCTACATCGTTTGCCTTAACGACTTCGTTTTTAAAATTGATATGAGAAGAAGCTTCTTCAGAAGCAACAAATCTACTACCCATTTGCACACCATCAGCTCCTAAAGTCATGGCAGATAGCATTCCTTTACCAGAGCCAATACCTCCTGCAGCAATTAAGGGAATGTTTAATTCTTTTTTTACCATTGGAATTAAACAAAATGTAGTTGTTTCATCTCTTCCATTATGTCCTCCGGCTTCAAATCCTTCAGCTACAATAACATCAACTCCAGCTTCTTGCGCTTTAAGTGCAAATCGAACGCCCGGAACAACATGTGCTACTTTTATTCCCTTTTCTTGAAAAAAAGGGGTGTATTTTTTAGGGTTTCCCGCAGATGTAAAAACAATTTTTACGTCTTCGTCTAAAACTATTTGAATGAGTTCTTCTATTTGAGGGTAAATCATTGGGAGATTAACTCCAAATGGTTGATTTGTAGCCTTTTTGCACTTTTGAATATTTTCTCTAAAAATTTCAGGGTACATTGACCCTGCTCCAATAAGTCCAAGCCCTCCACTATTACTAACGGCAGCGGCTAATTTCCATCCACTATTCCAAATCATTCCTCCTTGAATAATTGGGTATTTAATTCCAAATAAAGCAGTTATTTTATTCTTCATGTCTTTCTGAAATAGTATTCTGAGAATTCCTTACGAAACTACTAAATACTAGTGTGAGTTGTCTTTTAAAAGAGAATATTTTATTTATATGAAGATTCTTTGATAGAAAATTTATACATTTGCATCCATGAGAAATCTACTGATAATATTAGTTTTTACTATAACCACTTCATTATCTGGTTACAGCCAGTACTATGTTGATTATGGTATTTCAGCAGGAGCCTCAAATTATTTTGGAGAGTTTGGTGGTGGAAAAGGTGAAGGTAGAGGCTTTCTTGCTGATATGGAATTTAGTTTTACAAGATGGACACTTGGAGGCTTTTACAGATATAGAATTTCTTCAAAAATTGCCTTAAAAGCATCATTAAATTATATTAGATTATCTGGAGATGATGCTAAGTCGGGTAATAGAACTAGAGGCGCAAGGAATTTGAACTTTATAAACGATATG
>Ga0307998_1000981_pt1 | contig 15668 bp, 20 predicted proteins | sample Davwhametageno37_FD_203147 | JGI IMG/M metagenome (GOLD analysis project Ga0307998, IMG submission 203147) | Marine microbial communities from Davis Island wharf, Antarctic Ocean - #37 | ecosystem: Environmental > Aquatic > Marine > Unclassified | place: Antarctic Ocean: Davis Island wharf... | reverse complement strand
GTAATGTCAGCATTGGGTCTGTGCTAAAATTAATTCTATATGATAACAACCCTCACTATTGCCTCTAGAGAAAGCCCTTTAGCCATGTGGCAGGCTGAGCATATTAAAAAAGGTATCCAAGGACTTTATCCGTCAATTAATATAAATATTGAAGGCTTTAAAACGCAAGGTGATATTCTTCTAGATCAGTCCTTGGCCACTATTGGGGGAAAGGGTCTATTTATAAAAGAACTTGAGCATGCTCTTCTTTCTAATAAAGCAGATTTAGCAGTACATTCCATGAAGGATCTTCCTATGGATATTCCTAAAGAATTTAAACTCGCGGTTATTACTGAAAGAGGAGATCCAAGAGATGCTTTTGTCTCAAATCATTATGATTCTCTTGAGGCCCTTCCTCCAGGAAGTATTATAGGCACATCAAGTCTTAGACGGCAGAGTCAAATTCAAGCCAAATTTCCAAAACTTAAAATATTACCTTTAAGGGGAAATCTGCAAACGCGACTCAAAAAGTTAGATGAGAAAAATTATGACGCTATTATTTTAGCGGCAGCAGGTTTAATACGTATGGGCTTAAAAGAACGGATTAAACTTTATATTGACTCCACCTTAAGTATCCCCGCCGTAGGTCAGGGAGCCCTAGGCATCGAAATTCTTGAGAATAATACTGAGCTCCTTGATTTAATAGCCCCCTTAAATAATGATATAACATCACGATGTGTTCTAGCAGAACGAACTGTCAGTAGATTATTAGCTGGTAGTTGCACAGTTCCTCTTGGGGCGCATGCAATTATTAAGGGCAATAAAATTTATATGCGTGGCTTTGTAGCAACACCTGATGGCAGTCAGATAATTTTCTCTGAAACAAATGGTCCTTTGGATAATCCTGAAAATGTAGGTCAAAAATTGAGCCAGCTCCTTATTGCACAGGGTGCAAGAAAAATTCTTGGCTTATGATAGCATTGGAGAAAATTCATTGACTGCTCTTATTTTAACCAGACCTGTTCACCAAAATATAGAGCTTATTAATTTTTTTAAAGGCTCTAAAGTTACTACAATTGATTATCCTTTTATAAAAATTCAGATGCTTAAAGATTATGTTGTGTTTGATTCCATCATTAATCAACTTAATACTTATAATTATCTAATCTTTATTAGTACGAATGCAGTTAAAGTGTTTATTGATCGAATGGATCTACTCTCTCTAAAATTACCTGAAGATATTATCTTAGCTAGTATTGGAAAATCTACCCGAGAAGTCCTTCGAGAAAAGTATCAACGCGAAGTCTATTGCCCAGATCAGGTTTTTGACTCTGAGCACTTACTTGATCATTTAGTTTTTAATAATGTTCAATCAAAAATGGCTCTTATTATTCGGGGAGAAGGGGGTCGAGAGACTCTAAAAAAAGGATTGGAGAATAAAGGTGCGAAAGTTACTTATGGGGAGTGCTATAAAAGAAAATTTTTACCCATTAATTTTAAAAAGATAAAAAAAATTACTGGAAATTTTAAAAATACCATCTTTTTAATTACAAGTAATGAGAGTGCCGAACACTTTATTTCTGAAGTTAAGGATGAAGACAAAAGCTGGCTTATGAGATGCGATTTAATTGTTAATCACGAAAAAGTTAAAAAAAATATAGGGTCATTTTTTGGCAACGTTAATGTATTAACTCAGATTGAACCTAAAAAGATCAAACTAGCTATTAAGGGGTAGGCTTTGCTGGAGAAAAACTAAACGCATCGGCATAGAACTCACTTTCAGGTAGCGATTTCTTTTGAGTAAACTCTAGGAATGCCGTTTCAACTAAAACTGGAGCTCCACAACAATAAACCTGAACATCACTCAATGTTTCAAAGTCTTCCATAACTGCCGCATGCACAAAACCCCGACGAATAATTTTATTATCATTTTTAGTTGGGTCTGAAAAAATAGGAATATATTTTATATTCGGATATTTACTTTGCCATAAATTACAAATTTCATTCATGTACAAATCCTCCTCAGCTTTTACACCCTGATATAGAAATATTGGTCGTGTATTTTTTGATTGGATCATATCTTCAATTATAGATTTAATAGGCGCGAAGCCTGTCCCCCCTGAAACAAAAATAACTGGCTTATCACTCTCGCGCATATAAAATTGTCCGAGTGGAGCCTCAATACGGTGAATAGTTTTTTCTTGCATTTCATTAAAGACAAAATGAGTAAATTTTCCCCCCTCAATCAATCTTAAGTGCAATTCAATTAGCGGTTCAGATGGAGGGCTGGCAATTGAAAAAGCTCGCTTACTTCCATCTTTCATTACAAACTCTAAATATTGTCCAGCACGAAAGCCTAATGTCTTATCCCCAGGCAATTTAAGTGTCATCTTCATCACATCGTGGTTTAATTTTTCTAGTGCCTCAATTCGGACTGGGGTTATTATTGGATTCATTAGTGCCTCATCAATTTGGATTCTTGTTTCTATCACGAGATCTTCAGTAGCCAGCGCCTTGCAACATAGAGTCCATCCATCAGCAACTTCTGAATTATTTAACGCTGAGGTTTGATACCCCTCTAGAAAAACATTACCTGAAATAATTTTAGATTTACATGACCCACAACTCCCATTTTGGCACCCAAAGGGAATCGTAATACCCGACCGAATAGCTGCCTCTAATATAGTCTCGCTGGGTTTGGCATCAAAAATTTCCCCTGAAGGAAATAGAGAAATTTTATAGCTCATTACTTGTCTTCTTCTCGTCGATATTCACCTTCAATCACATCATCTGAATTTTCAGTATTATTTTTTCGACTTTCTGAAAAAGGAGAGGAGGCTTTATTCATTGAATTTTGAATAGGAATCATCAAAAGAATGAACCCAAAAAGATCAGTAATAACTCCAGGGAATAAAAACAATACGCCTGCCAATAAATTTTTTGCGCTTCCCAATAGTACACTGAATAAATTACCACCCTGAGTCATTATGTTCATTACTCTTGCGAGGACTAATGTTTTTTCATCCTGAATTAATTGCCAACCTAAAATTGCCATAGTCACGATATAAAGAAAAAACCACCAACCATAAAGGCCTCCTAATTTGAAGAGTCCCCAGATTTCAAAAAATGGTAGAGAAATTAATGAAAGTATAAAAATTAAGCGCATGTTTTAATAAATTATGACATCCCTTGATAATCGTAGATAATATTTACTCTTTATAGAGTCATTGAACTCAAATTAGTTTAATGAATCATAAACATTATAAACCGTAAACAACCGATAAAAATGCAAAGACCTTTAATTACATATTTTATATTTTTATTTATCCTTCTTTTAAGCTTAGGTGCGAAGGCAGATAATCTATTTACAGAGAAAGTTGATAAGTTTCTTTCTGCAGATGAAGCATTTAAATTGGGAGCCATCTCACAGGATTCATTAGGCAATCTAAATATAAATATAAATATTGCAGATGGTCATTATCTTTACAAATCAAAAACTAGAATCCTCAATCTCCCTTTAGATGAATACACTTTGGTTCTTCCTCAGGGAAAAGTAAAAGTAGATGAATATTTTGGAGAGCAAGAAATTTTTTATGGGGTAGCTAATCTAAGATTAAGTTTTAATACTTCGATCACAAAAGAAAATATAGAATTAGAAATACAAGGATGTAGTGAAAAAGGTCTTTGTTATCCTCCCGTCATTAGAAATATTAGTTATACCTCAGCTAAAACAATAACTCCCATAAAAAATCTATCTGAATCTGAGAATATCGCTAAAACGCTATCAAGTAAAAGTTTTATTCTCTCTTTGTTAGGCTTTTTTGTTTCTGGATTACTTCTGTCATTGACCCCCTGTGTTTTACCCATGCTCCCTATACTTTCTGGCATTATTATTTCGTCGAATGCTAGGAATGCAAAAAGACTGACTCTTTTTTATGTCCTAGGCGTATGTTCAACCTATACCATCCTTGGTGTTATTGCAGGCATTACAGGTAATCTATTATCAAGTAGCTTACAAAATACTAGTTTCATTATCATCAGTTCCTTTCTATTTGTTGTCTTAGCGGCCTCTATGTTCGATTTCTTTCAATTTTCTCTTCCGAAGTTTGTCACTCAGGCCCTTAACCAATCTACCCAAAAAATTAAAGGAGGAAATCTATTTAGTGTTTTTCTTTTTGGGCTCATTTCTTCTCTTATTCTAAGTCCCTGTGTTGCACCCCCTCTTGCTGGTGCTATTCTGTATATTGGACAATCAGAAAACATTATCTTGGGGGGAGCATCTTTATTTTTTATGGGGCTAGGTATGAGTGCCTCATTAATATTTGTGGGGTTCTCGGCGAACACAGTGCTTCCAAAGCCAGGTCCATGGATGAACCATATTAAACAAACCATGGCTTATATTCTTCTAGCGATGGCACTTTATATTGCCAGGCCCCTAATGGAAGATAGTGTATTTTTTAGTGCCCTATTATTACTTCTTTTATTTTGGTTCGCTAGCCTTGTTCGCAATAAATTGTTTTTACTCAGAAAGAGTTTCGGCCTTATCATTATTTTAGTCTTTTTAATAACAGGGGCATTTCTAACCAAACAAATTATTTATGAGGTAAATCCAGAACATACCTCTGTCCAAGAAGTTAACTTCATCAATATTAATTCTATAAAAGATTTAAACTCTCAACTTAGCAAAGCTAAAAATTTCCCAGTATTGCTCGATTTTTATGCAGATTGGTGCGTGTCCTGTTTGGAGTATGAAAAGCATACTTTTCGTGATACAAATGTAAGACGCCTTATGAATAAGTTTGTTTTACTTAAAGTAGATGTAACTGAAAATAATCAATCACACCAATTATTATTAAAAAAGTTTAGCCTTTATGGCCCCCCTGGAATTGTTTTCTACACTAACCAACAGGAACAAAAACAATACCAAATTGTAGGATTTAAAAACTCAAAAGAGTTTAGTAAAATTTTAGAGGCAATAATCAATCATGACCCAAAAAAATAAAATTATTACCTTAATAGTTATTGGTGCTCTTTGTATTTTATTAGGGGGGGCTTATCAACAAAAAACTAATTCATCAGCCCAAAATTTGCACCCGATTTATAAAGAAATGTTTATGGATACTGAGGGTAATAAAGTTCATTTAAATAAATTTAAAGGAAAATGGCTTGTTTTAAACTTCTGGGCAACTTGGTGTGAGCCTTGCCGTGAAGAAATTCCAGAGCTAAATCAGTTTGCTAAAGACAATAAGGATATTACTCTTATTGGAATTGCAATTGATGATATGGAGGCAATTGAAAAATTTCAAAAAGATACCCCTATTGAATATTTATCACTTGTTTCTAATATGGATGGTGTGAAGTTATCGCAATCACTTGGAAATATTAAAGGGGTATTGCCTTTTACAGTCATTATTGATTCTTCCGGCAATACCGTTAAGTCTTTTTATGGTAAAGTAAAAATTCCTGAATTAAATCAAGCAGTAAGACCTTAATTATTTTTCTTAAATTCACTTAAAAAGCTTTAAAAGTAATTAACTTGTAGACAAATTGGTCTAACTTCGTCAAAATGCTCTTTTATATTTAAATTAAGAGCCTTATGATGAAAGTAAAAAATCTTACCGTAATTCATGGTCCTAATCTAAATTTACTAGGTAAGCGTGAGCCCCAACATTATGGTTCCGCCTCCCTAGAAGAAATTAATAGTCAGCTATCTAATGAGGCTAAGATTGCTAATGTTTCTATTGAGATTTTTCAGAGTAATAGTGAGTCTGATATTGTAAGTAAGATACAAGAATTAAAATCTGATTTTATTATAATTAACCCTGCGGCTTTTACTCATAGTTCAGTTTCAATTCGAGATGCGCTGTCTGCTATGAGGATTCCTTTTATTGAAGTTCACTTATCAAATGTTTTTGCGAGAGAGGCGTTCAGAAAAGAATCTTTTTTCTCTGATCTTGCTGTTGGAGTAATTAGCGGCCTTGGGGGAGAAGGCTATATAGCAGCATTGAATTATGCAGTTAATCTAAAGTAAATAAATTTTAACGAGGTGTAGTATGGATCTAAGAAAATTAAAAAAATTAATTGATTTAGTAGAAGAATCAGGAATATCAGAACTTGAACTCACCGAAGGGGAAGAAAAAGTAAAGATTTGTCGGCATTCGAATAACCTCCAACAAACTCAAGCTTATCAAGCACCGCTCCCGACTCCTTCATTGCCAATAAGCGAGTCCAATTCAACGCCATTAATAACAGAGGAAAAAGTACCGTTGCAGGCAACAGGCCACGCTGTTGCATCACCAATGGTTGGGAGTTTTTATCGCGCCTCATCACCAGATTCCGCAGCCTTTGTTGATATCGGTAGTGTTGTAAAGAAAGGGGATACACTTTGCATAATTGAGGCTATGAAACTATTAAATGAAATTGAAAGTGATGCTGATGGTGTAGTTAAAGAAATTCTTGTTGAGAACGGTCAGCCAGTTGAATTTGGCGAAACCCTTTTTGTGATCGGTTAAAAATAACTTATGTTTGACAAAATTCTAATTGCTAATCGAGGTGAAATCGCACTTCGTATTTTAAGAGCCTGTAAAGAAATGGGTATTAAAACCGTTACTGTTCATTCTCAAGCCGATGCTGAAGCAAAATACGTCAAGCTTTCTGATGAATCAGTTTGTATTGGGCCTCCTGCATCCAATTTAAGTTATTTAAATATACCTGCCATTATTAGTGCGGCTGAGGTAACTGATTCCCAAGCAATACATCCAGGCTATGGCTTTCTTTCTGAGAATGCAGATTTTGCTGAGCGTGTTGAAAAAAGTGGATTTACTTTTATTGGTCCTAAAGCAGAAACAATTCGCTTAATGGGGGATAAAGTTAGCGCGAAAGAAGCAATGAAGAGGGCAGGAGTTCCTTGCGTTCCTGGCTCTGAGGGGGCACTCTCAAATGACTCTAATGAAATAATTGATTCTGCAAAAAAAATTGGTTACCCCGTAATTATTAAAGCATCTGGTGGTGGTGGTGGGAGAGGAATGCGAGTTGTACACACAGAAGCAGCTCTACTAAATGCAGTTTCCATGACGAAAAATGAAGCCCAAGCTGCATTTGGTAATCCAGTTGTTTACTTAGAAAAATTTCTAGAAAAACCTCGTCATGTTGAATTTCAGGTTTTAGCTGATGAATATAAGAACGCTATTCATCTTTGGGATAGGGACTGTTCTTTGCAAAGAAGGCACCAAAAAATTATAGAAGAGGCCCCTGCACCTGACATTCCACAAAGACTTAGAGATAAGATTGGAGTTCGATGTGCCGATGCTTGTAAAAAAATTGGTTACCGCGGAGCGGGCACATTTGAGTTTTTATACGAAGATGGGGAGTTCTTCTTTATTGAAATGAATACCCGGCTTCAAGTAGAGCATACTGTTACTGAAATGATTACTGGCATTGATTTAGTTCAAGAACAAATTAAAATTGCTTATGGGGAGAAGTTAACCTTAAGGCAAAAAGATGTTGAGCTTCGTGGGCATTCAATAGAATGCCGAATAAATGCTGAAGATCCCTATAGCTTTGTTCCTTCGCCCGGAATTATCTCTCGATTTCACCTTCCAGGAGGCCCAGGAGTTAGAATAGATACCCATGCTTACGGTGGCTATAAAGTGCCTTCAAATTATGACTCAATGATAGGTAAACTTATTACCTATGGGAAAACTAGAGATCAAGCGATTTCTAGAATGCAAATAGCTTTGTCAGAAATGGTTATTGAAGGTATTAAAACTAATATTCCCCTTCATCGAGATCTAATGAATGATCTTGCTTACCAAGCTGGTGGAGTTAGCATTCATTACTTGGAAAAAAAACTGGGAATTAAAACCTAAACTTAATGACTTGGACAAACCTTGTGATACAGATAAGTTCTGATTCTGCAGAAAAAACCACAGACTATTTAATAAATTTAGGAGCCCTTTCAGTATCTATTCAAGATAAGAATCTTAATCAAAATAATGAAGAAATTATTTTTGGTGAGCCCCACAATGGCCCCCATCAATATTGGCAAGAAAATTCTATCAGCGTGCTTTTCGAAGAAAATATAGACGTTAATATAATTAAGAATAAATTAGAAAATTTTCTCAATAAAAAAATTGAAGTTATAGTTTCTAGAGTTGAGGATCAAGATTGGGTTAAAACCTCCCAAGATCAATTTCATCCTATTTGTATTAGAGATGAATTCTGGATAATTCCCACTTGGCATAAACACGAATTAAAAAATGGAATTAATTTAATTCTTGATCCTGGTCTAGCATTTGGTACTGGGTCACATCCTACAACTCACCTATGTATTGAATGGTTGATGGACCATGTAAAGAAAAATAATCGAGTACTTGACTACGGATGTGGATCTGGAATTCTTGCAATAGCGGCTAAAAAGATTGGTTGTCAAAGTGCTCTAGGAGTAGATATAGATCCACAAGCCTTAATAGCCAGCAAGGATAATGCTTTATTAAATAATGTCACTATTCAGATAAGTGCTTCATCTGAACCAATTGAGATTAATGCAGATTTAATTGTTGCGAATATTCTATCAAGCGCCTTATCAGTTCTCGCTCCAGCATTAGCTGGATACTGCAAACCTAGAGGAATGATAGCTCTATCGGGTATTCTAGAGGCGCAAGAAAGTCAAATAAAGGAAATATATGAAGAATGGTTCGATATAATTAATGTAACGAGGAAGGAAGGGTGGATCTGTATATCTGGACTACGTCGAAATAACTAAAGTCCTATTTGAGTCATTCGATATTTTAAGCATATAATGACCCACATGAATAAGTATTACATTTTTATTGTGCCATTCACTCTCTTATTGGGTTGTGCTACCACCATATATAAGGATATTCAGTATCCAGCCCCTCACAATGACTATACTGGTCGCCTAGTCTTAAAACATTTTTCTAAAGAAGATAAGAGTGAATTTATGATAAGAACATGTAAGTATTACGGTGGAGTTAATCAGGATACCTCAACAACTATTGGGGAAGATTACATATTTCAAGAGGTAATAGAATTTAAATGTAATTATCACGGCAAGTTTCAGGACGAACTCAATATTGATGGTAAATCATCACAACGACTAAGTGGAGTGTCTGCTAAAAATAAATGCGAAAATTTAGAATTTGAAGTAGGGACAGTAGGCTTTAGAAAATGTATGGAAGAACTAACTCAATAATATTATGACCAAACTATATACTTCTTTTTTTGTATTTTTTATTCTACTAAATTCAGGTTACTTACAAGCTAAAACTGTAAGCTATACCTGCAAGGGCTTAAGTAATTTTGAAATTTTAGGAACCCCTGGAGTTAAGGAAGAAATGAAAGAAGTAACCTATGATTTTATTAATGGGTCTTTACAGGATCTTAATAATATTGAATGTAATTGGGATAACAACAAAATTACTTGTGAATCAACTTTTCTCAACTTTCGAAAATTGATCATTGAGCAAGGCCTGTTGAAGGTGAAAGATTTTATTTCTGGAAATAAGGGCTTTGGCCAATATGTCGAAAATTTTTCAGGTGATTGCATAGTAAAATAATTAAGATTCATAAGGCTTTCTAGTTATTTACTTTAATTAATTATTATTTGGTGATGTATCTCAAAATCTAACCCCTCAATCATTGTTAATAAAATTAATGAGAGCCAATACAAGGTTACGGTTAATAAGAATAGCCATACAATTCATGAAGTCACTTTGAATCAGAGTACTTATATCAAAATTTCTAAAAATTTAGTTACTCCAGAAAAATTAATTTACTTATCTTTTGTTTTTCTTTTGGAGCGTGAATCTAATCAATCAATTCTTCCTAAATTTAATCTAGATATTATTCAAACCTATTTTCCAGAATATTCAAATGAAATTAGAAATTATTTTTAAATAGTAGAAACTCATAAATGCTTTCTTTGTCTCTTATTTTTATAATAAGGAAATAAATAATGATTAAATATATCATTTTCATCTTCATCTTCATCTCACTTACACTCCATGCAGAGCTACCTCAAAAAAATAAATTTTATAAAGAATCCTTTAAAAATGGAGATACAAAATACGAAGTTACCTACTTAAATGGGAAGAAAAATGGGCAGGAAATTTTTTGGCACAATAATGGATTAAAAAAAATGCAAAGTAACTTTTTAGAAGGAGTTGAAAACGGACTTTGGCAACAGTGGTATGAGAATGGCCAACTTAAACTATCGGTCAATTACCTTAATGGTAAAGCAAACGGACTTTGGCAACAGTGGTACGAGAATGGCCAACGTAAAATAAATGTAAAATTTATAAGTGGTGTGAAAAATGGAGAAGAATCTTACTGGAATAAGGATGGATCTATCCGTTTTAAAGATATCTACATTAATGGTAAAATTGAAAAATAAAGGTATATAAATTTAAGGAAAAAATGGTTAAAGCATATGCAGCAATGAGTAAGGGAAGTGATCTCGAGCTATTTGAATATGAGCCAGAAAATTTAGAATTAAATCAAGTTAATATTCAAGTTGAATCATGCGGTATTTGTCATAGTGATATTAGTGCAATTGATGGAAGCTGGGGAATATCTAAGTACCCTATGGTTGCAGGTCATGAGGTGATTGGTGAAATAATCGATATAGGTTCAGATGTTACATTACATAAAATTGGAGATCGTGTTGGTTTGGGCTGGCATTCTGGCTATTGTCATAATTGTGAGCATTGTGATGCTGGAGATCACAACTTCTGCAGCGGGACAAAAAAAACAGTATTTAGTCAACATGGTGGATTTGCCGAACAGGTTATTGCTGACGAGGTAAGTGTCATTGCGATTCCTAATGGATTAAATCACCAAGATGCAGGGCCATTATTATGTGGTGGAATAACAGTTTTTACCCCCATAGTTGAATTTAATATTAATAAAGATCATAAAATTGGAATTATCGGCATTGGGGGACTAGGGCATTTGGCGCTTAAATTTTATAAGGCTTTAGGATGTCATGTCACTGCTTTTACAAATTCAGAAGACAAGGAAGATTTACTTAATGAACTTGGTGCAGATGAAATAATTTCATCAACGGACAAGTCTAGGATAAAGCCACTAGGTGCAAAATTTGATTTAATAATTTCTACTGTAAATGTTAAATTAGATTGGAATTTATTTCTTAGTGTTGTTAAGCCAAGAGGGAGGCTACATTTTGTAGGTGCAGTTTTAGAGCCCATTGAAACATCTGTATTTTCTCTTATGGGTGGGCGTAAATCCATCTCGGGTAGTCCTGTTGGCAGCCCTGTAAACATAAAAAAAATGTTAGATTTTTGTTCAGAACATAAAATCTCCCCTATGGTTGAGCATTTTAAATTTGATGAGATAAATGATGCAATAACTAAGGTAAGGCACAATAAAGTTAGATTTAGAGCCGTTCTAACTTGGTAATATAAATGGCTAACTACAACGTCAGTGGTCTTGAAACATTATCTGCGCTTGCAGCATTAAAAAAACAACCCTGGTTTGTTTACATTATTTCATGTAAGGATAAAACTCTTTACACAGGAATTACCAATAATATTCAAAAAAGATTAAGCAATCATACAAATGGTAATGGTGCTAAGTACACTAAAAATCGCGGGCCCTTTATTCTAATGTACAGTGAAAAATGTTCTGACAGGATAGTTGCAAGTCAAAGAGAATACCAGATAAAAAAGATGACTAGAGTACAAAAGCTAACTCTTCTAGATAAACAATAATAAACAAATTATTAATTATTCTTTGCCGCATATCGTATTAAATACATTCGTTGAGGATGATCCTTTGTTCCTAACAAACTTACCCCATTCTTGGCTTGCGGTTGCCTCAGAAATAATTATACCTTTCCCCATATTTTTAGAATAAGAAATCATATGAGCTACCCTCCGCTTTGATTCTTCACAGTTGTATTCAGTCAGAATTTTTGCAGAATTGATATTTTTGTTTATAGGGGAATTAAAGTCCATTAATGACCATATTCTGAAAAGTGGGTAATTTATGTCAATTGATTCATTATCATAATATAAGCTCATCTTCCCATCATCACTCAAATAACCCCCTTCCCATTTAGCAAAGGAAGTAGAGGAGAATAATATAAGTAAAATACAGTAAATTCTTGACATGATTTAATCCTTTTTTATAGTTAATGACATCATAACTAAATTCCTTAGGTTATTGAAAAATTTATAAATTTGCTTTATTTTCATATACATATATACTTCGCACTCGCAAGGATTGACATTGAACTTTATATTGCCAGTCTTTAACTATTGACTCAAATATAAGGAAATAAATTGTCATTTCAAACTCTAGGTTTAGAGTCTGGTATTCTAAAAGCAATTACAGATGCCGGCTACACTCAAGCAACACCCATTCAAATAAAGGCGATTCCCGAAGTCATGCTTGGAAAGCATGTTTTGGCATCTGCTCAAACTGGTACAGGTAAAACAGCAGCATTCGTTTTACCAATTTTAAATGAACTAGCCAAGGAGAGAAATCCTGGACGAGGTCCTCGGGTGCTTATAGTAAGCCCAACACGAGAGCTAGCAAATCAAATTACTGATAGCATTAAAACATACGCACGCTACTTGAAAATCAATTCCGTTACAGTAACTGGTGGTATGTCATATAACTTACAAAATCGTTTACTGTCAAAACCATTAGATATACTCATAGCAACCCCCGGTCGATTACTTGACTTGTTTCAACAAGGTAAAATAAAACTTAAAGAAACACAGGTAATGGTTCTTGACGAAGCAGACCGTATGCTAGACATGGGCTTTATTCCAGACATACGTAAAATTTATAACGCAACGTCTAAACAACAACAAATGCTAATGTTCTCTGCTACCTTTGATGCTTCGATTGCAAAAATAGCGCATGAATTTCTTAAGGATCCAGTCACTATAGCTATTAAGCCTGATACAAAAGGACATATTAATATTGAACAGTCACTTTATTATGTTGATAATCAAATCCATAAACAAAAACTACTTACTCATTTCATTGCTGATGGCGAGATGGACCAAGCAATTATTTTTACGTCAACAAAAAGAAATGCAGACGTTTTATCAGATCACCTATATCATTCGGATTTTAAAACTGCGGCACTTCATGGAGACATGTCACAGGGAGCTAGAACTAAAACAATTAATCGATTTAAGCGTAATGAAATAAAGATTTTAGTTGCTACTGATCTAGCCTCTCGAGGTATCGATGTAAAAAACATTACTCATGTAATTAATTATGATTTACCACGTTTTGCTGAGGACTATATTCATCGAATAGGAAGAACTGGACGAGCCAATAAAAAAGGTCTAGCTTTTAGTCTGGTTAGCCCAACAGATCGTGAATTTTTAAAAAAGATTGAGCGCTTTACTGACATGAAGATTGACATTAAAACTGTACCTGGGCTAGAACCAACAAAACTTGCATCTCAACCGGCACCAAAAAGGAAAGGTAGGGGGGGCAATAAACCTTTCAATAAATCAGGAAAGCCTTTTAAGAACCAAACTAATGCAGCAGGAAAGCCTTTTAAGAACCAAACTAATGCAGCAGGAAAGCCTTTTAAGAACCAAACTAATGCAGCAGGAAAGCCTTTTAAGAACCAAACTAATGCAAAAAAAAGAATGGGTAGAAAATCAAACCAGCCATTCGCTAACTAATCTGTTAGAGCTAGGTCTGTAATTGAGTAAAATCCAGAAGGGCGTTCCTTTTCGCTCTTCCAAAATTTAGTTTTAACAACGCAACATCGATCTCTATTAATATCTGAAACTCCAAATTTTAATTTTGCATTAGGAATTATTCTATATATATGCCTCTCGATTCCATCAATTGTCTCAGGTGCATCGTCTTGCGCACAAAAAATTAGAACATTTTTTCGGCGGCTGTCTTCTTGTCTAGATATTACAATGTCATCACGTCCCAGCTCATTTAAGTGTTTACGCACCTTGTTGAGCTCATCGTTACTTATAGGCTCTAATTTTAACAAACTAATTCTTTTCATTAGTGAAATTGCATTTGCATTAATTTTTTCTTTACTAAGTAGTTGAGGAATAAACCTTATAATCCATGTCTCCTTTTCCTTAGATTTTTTTAAGTTTGTAACAATTTGATCTATTGGATATTTTGCTAAGATTGGTGGTCGCATATTCTATATTTGTTATCTATGAAGTATTTTCTGACTTGTCTATTATAAACTTTTTTCTACCGGTTATCATTAATACATATCAACACATAATCAGGTTAATATTATAAGGTTATATTTCGATACATTTAAATATGGGCTTTTCTTTCTTCTACTACTATATTGGTGTTTTTTTAGTATTAATTATATTATTAATAATATTAATATATTTAGCCTATAAAAAAGTAATCAACGAAAGTAATGATTAATCTATTTCAAGGAAATGTATGACGCTTATCATTATTAAATTTCTAGCTACGGCCGCAATTATTGTTATCATTTCTGAAGTGGCTAAATTTTCTGACAAGCTTGGTGCGCTAATCGCCTCTCTCCCCCTTATTACATTTATTACATTATTTTGGTTATTTTATGAGAATCAGAGTAACGAAAAAATAGCCAATCACGCCTACTATACTTTTTGGTATGTATTACCAACTCTACCTATGTTCCTTTTTTTCCCTTGGATTATTAGACACCTAAGTTTTTGGCCTAGTATTTTATTATCAATTATTTTAACAATTACAATTTTTCTAATCTATGCTTACTTTCTAAGGAGATTTAACATCTACCTGATATAACTAAAAAGGGCCCCAAGGGGCCCTTTTTAGTTATAGATTAAATCTAATTCTATTTACGTGATTTCCAAATTGAATAAAGCACCCATATTGCTACTAAACCAATTAAACCATCATTTCCTAATGTCGCAAGGATCTCTGAAACATTACCGATAACATCGGTTGATCCCAAGAAAGGTACATTTGCTGATCCCATTAGAATTTGAAGCGCAATTGCTAGTGCCATTAAACTAACTGCAGTCTCCGCAAGACCCGCAGCCCATTTTCTTATAGTTGCTAATATATCCATACTTGTTTCTCCTGTTGTAATAAAAAAGTTTAAACTATCATCTCTTTAAACTTAATAAAGTCTAACCTTTTTTTTCAGCTAAAACACAAGATATAGTTTTTTTTTTATTTTATTGACTAAATATAGTTTTTTTATATTACAATTGTAAGTTCCCGCCAATAATGTTAATTATTACTAAACCCTAATTATCTATTCGGAATGTTAACTTTTTTATCCTCTTTAGTAATTTTAGGATATTAATTTACGGCATAAAAAATGGGTTGCAGATTAAATCCTTTGAGAAAATTTATTGGGTAGCATAATCAAATAAAAAAATAACTAATCTCCTTTCTCTACTTTTGTATGAATTTTTACGATACCTTCAATGTTTTTTATTACTTCTGTGTCACCTTTTTCGTATTGGTCAGCCATCATAAACAGTTTACTAAATAATATTTCTCCGCCTACTTCACTTTGTAATTTAAATTTATTTGAATTATCTAGTTTTTTATTCCATGCTTCTCTTACGGCCCTCCAGAAAGTATTTGTATTTTTCCAATAATCTTTACCTGCCTCCCAGTTAAAATCTTTTATTCTTTCATATCTTGCAATGCCTATTTCTTTAGCCAAA
>Ga0307998_1000980_pt1 | contig 15673 bp, 11 predicted proteins | sample Davwhametageno37_FD_203147 | JGI IMG/M metagenome (GOLD analysis project Ga0307998, IMG submission 203147) | Marine microbial communities from Davis Island wharf, Antarctic Ocean - #37 | ecosystem: Environmental > Aquatic > Marine > Unclassified | place: Antarctic Ocean: Davis Island wharf... | reverse complement strand
TGCAGATATTTTAAAAAAATTGGAGTTGGTTGATCACATTATCCCGGAACCTTTAGGAGGTGCTCATCGAGATGAAAAATTAATGATGTCTAATGTGAGATCTGCCCTTAAGAAAGAGTTAGGTAAGTTTAGTAAAATACCAATTGAATCACTTCTTAAAGATAGATATCTTCGACTTATGAATTTTGGACAAATCACAGAGAGTGAAAAATAATTCTGAAGTAATTTTTTCTGAGATTATTAATTCATTTAATAATAGTTTTGATACCCCTAAGAATCAAAAAAATATTAGTATTGCTCTAAGTGGCGGTATAGATTCGATAGTTCTTCTTCACGCCCTTAATGAGCTTAAATCCAAATTAAAAATAAAATTAAATGCAATCCATGTACATCATAATTTAAGTAAAAATGCAGATGATTGGTTAACTTTTTGCTACCAGGAATGCAAGAAATTAGGGGTACCAATTAGCTCGGAAATGGTAGATATCAAACCTAATTTATCTATGGGAATTGAAGGTGCAGCAAGGAAAAGTAGGTATGAGGCTCTAGAAAGTCACAGAAACAATATTCTAGCTTTAGGCCACCACCAAAATGACCAGGCTGAAACTTTACTACTTCAACTTTTTAGGGGGAGTGGTCTGAATGGCCTAGCTGCGATGCAACCATATGATTCAGAAAGATTTATTTGGAGGCCTTTACTGAAAGTTAATCAGAGTCTCATAGAAAGCTACGCCAAAAAAAATAATTTAAACTTTATAGAAGACGAGAGTAATAGTGATTTGCAGTTTGATAGAAACTTTTTAAGGAAAGAAATTTTACCTTTAATTGAGTCTAGATATCCAGATATAATAAATACAATTAGCAGATCTTCTGAAAATATTGCCGAAGGTTTAAATCTTCACCAAGCAATTGCCAAAGAGGACGCAACTCTTTATTTTTCTAAAAATAATGAGCGTTTATCGTTGTCTATGATGAAGTCCTTAGAAAGAGAAAGAGTTGTTAATCTTATTCGATGGTGGCTCGATGTGAATCAGCAGAAAATGCCATCAAAAAAAACTATGAGTGAATTGTTCAAGCAAATTTTAGGCGTTAAAAAAGATGCTCTTCTAAATATTGATATATCAAAATCTATGAGTATCAAAGCATACCGGGACGAACTTTTTTTAGTTGAAAAAACAATAGAAATTTCCCCGTATGAATTAATCTGGCGTGGTGAGGAAGTTGTTGAACTTCCAGGGAATTCTAAACTTATTTTTAAGAAGGCAATAGGGTCTGGGTTTTCTCTAGATAAGGTTGGATCTAATACTTTAACTATCCAAAATAGAAATGGAGGGGAGAGTTTTAAGCCAAAAAATAATCAGCCAACTAGGACACTTAAGTATTTATTACAAACTTCAAATATTCCTCCATGGAAAAGGCAGTTGATGCCTTTGATTTTTTCAGAAAATGAATTAGTTGCAGTACCAAATTTTGGCATTCATTACAAATTTAAAGCTGATGATGATGAATTTGGATGGACAATAAAATGGGAAGAAACTAATTAGAAAGCCTACCATTATTTAATTTTACAATACTATTAATACTTGATAGAATATTTCAAAAATAATTGTAAATTAATGTTTCAAATTATTAAATATTTTGAAAGTCTAGTTAATGCAAAAAATTATGAAATTAATCCTAACTTTTTTTACTTCACTTTTGTGCTTTACTGTTGTATTTGCTGAAGATAAGATTACAACAGGCACTATCGATGTTTATTCTATTTCACCATTACCATCAATTGGTTTACCAAAAAATATGGTGCCATCAAATATTCAAACGATAACTTCTGATGAATTAAATTCCCAATCAGGCGTTTCAATTGCTGATTATATGGTTAATAATTTACAAGGAGTCACTGTTAATGAAGTTGGTGGTAATCCTTTTCAGTTAGAGCTTAATTTTCGCGGCTACAACGCTACGCCAATTTCAGGAAATCCTCAGGGATTATCTGTATACATAGACGGTATAAGAGCAAACCAAGCATTTAGCAATACTGTTTTATGGGACCTAATTCCAAATTTTGCAGTTGATAATATGCAGATGGTTGCTGGAGCAAACCCTGTTTATGGGCTTAACACTCTTGGTGGCGCAATGTCTATGCAAACAAAAAGTGGCAGAAATTTTAATGGAGTAAATGTTGATGTATCTGCAGGCTCATGGGCAAGAAGTGCTAATTTAATTGAGATGGGAGGTGTAGTCGAAGGTAGTAATATAGATTATTACGTAGGCTATGAACATTTTAATGAAAACGGCTGGAGAAAGTTTTCACCTTCACATGTAAATCAGCTTTTTGGAAAACTTGGAATTGAGTCGGAAATGTCACGATATGAGTTTACTTACACAGGAGCAAACAATGTATTAATTGGAAATGGACTTACTCCAAAAGACCTTCTTGGATCTAAGCGAGATGGCATTCATACGTTAGAAGATGAAACTAAAAATGAATATAGTCAATTAGCTTTAACTATGTCACATTTTTTCAATGAAGAAACAATGATAGCTGGAAATGCATACTATAAGCGTTCTGATCAAGCTACATACAATGGAGATTTAAACGATGAGTTTTGTGATGAAGATTCTCATGATGAATCTGAATGTACTGCGGCACAACAGGCATTGTCTCAATCTGATGCTGAAAACCTAAATGAAGGTGTTTTCAACCGAACCAATACTTTTCAAGACGTCTATGGGTTTAATCTTCAAACAACATTAGATCAAGATTGGCTCAGCAAGCGTAATCAATTGATTGCAGGATTTTCAGCTGAATATTCACAAGTAAAATTTAAGCAGACCGAAGAAGAGGTTGCATCGTTAGGCCATACTGGATTTCTTGATGGAGCTCGGGATGATATTGAACAATCATCTGGCTTAACTGGAAAGACAAAAACTTATGGTGCATTTGTAAGCAATACTCACTCGGTAAATGATCGGTTTAATGTCAGTACAGCCTTACGTTACAATCACGTTCAAGTTGATAACAGGGATACTTTTAATGGACCTGATTCCTCAGCTAGCTTAACTGGCAAGCATCACTTTGAACGTTTTAATCCCTCTTTAGGACTTACTTTTCAGCCGAATGAAATTTTATCAACCTATGCTTCTTATAGTGAGTCAAGCAGAGCTCCAACTAGTATCGAATTAGGTTGCGCTAATCCAGACCAGCCTTGTAATCTTCCAACACAAATGGCAGATGATCCACCCCTGTTTCAAGTAGTAGCAAAAACAATTGAGGGTGGTGTGAGTGGAAAAGTTTCAAAAGACACAAGTTGGAATATGTCTATTTATAATGCTACAAACCATAATGATATTTTATTTGTTTATGCTAATGCCTCAAATGGGATGGGTTACTTTACTAATGTTGAAGAAACAACTCGAAAAGGTTTGGATGTTGGGGTGTCTACAAAATTTAATAAGCTTTCATTAGATGTTAATTATGGATTTGTAATGGCTCAATACGGATCAAGTTTTACATTAGTTAGTGAGGTAAACAGCTCTGCCTCAAGTGATACGATTCAAGTCAGTGAAGGAGATTACCTTCCTAACATACCACAACATCATTTAAAAATAAGAGCAGATTATGAAATGAAACCAAGGTGGAATGTGGGAGCAACTGTAACAGCGTTTACAAAATCTTATATGATGGGTAATGAAAATCAACAGCATAACTCCAGCGGAGGTTTGCAAGGAGAAATTCCTGGTTATGCGATTGTAAATTTAGATTCTCAATATAGCTTTCGTAAAGATTGGAACATTCACGCTAAATTTATAAATATTTTTGATCAAAAATATTCAACTGGTGGACGCTTAGCTGAAACACGAGTTCAAACTGATAGATCTTTTGGGGATGAAAGAAATGTCGCCTCTTTGATACCAGGCGCACCAAGGGCAGGATGGATAGGGATAACTAAATCATTTTAAACGCAAAATATAAGATGCTAGTCGGTTGGCTTTCGATACTGGCAATAACTTTTTTAGCACTAATGCCTCTGGCTTCTCAAGCCTTTGAAAAAAATCAGTCAAATAATTATCAAGTTATATGTTCTTTTAATGGATTAAAAATAATTGAACAAAATGAAGATAACCCAACTAATAACGAAGTTAAGTTAAATATAAATCATTGCAGTTACTGCACATCCATTATTGATGATGAAGTTTTATTATCTAAGGCAGATAAACTTCAAAATTCTCGGGCTTCTTTCAGCAGGAACATAACTAAATCTTTCTTAATATTTAATAACCATAATATTCTTGAGAATAATCATTCTCAAGCCCCACCATCAATCTAGATAGCTAGTCTTTGACATTTGCTTAAGCAATTAAGTAAATTTTATACTTATAACTGGATTACCATAATAATGAATACGATCAATACTAACTTTAAAAAGTTTAGCATTTTCGCACTTATAGCGATTTCATTTACAACTCAAGCACAAGAGGAAATTGAAATATTATCAATCGATGTGACTGGGAAATCTATAAATGAACAAAATTATATTTCAGGAAGCTATCTGACTGACAAGCTTATTAGGTTTAATTCAATAAAATCTAATAATAGCGGCTCCCTTCTTGATTATTTTACTGGAGTTAATAGTGCAACTAATGGCGGAAGTTCAAGTATGCCTGTAATTCGTGGCTTAGCCGATGACCGTATAAAAATAAAAGTAGATGGCATGGATCTTATAGCTGCTTGTGCAAATCATATGAATTCACCATTATCTTCAATTGACAGCTCAAATGTAGAAGGGATAAAAGTATTTGCAGGATTAACACCTGTCAGTATGGGTGGAGATAGTATAGGGGGATCAATTTTAATTAACTCTGCTCAACCAGAATATGCGAAAAATGGTGAGAGGTTGGTAAGGAATAAATTATCTACATTCTATAGGTCAAATAATAAATCAAAGAGTTTAAATATCAATAGCATTATGGCATCGGAGGATTTGTCACTTAATTACAATGGCAGTTATATTTATGCTGAAAACTTTAAGGCAGGAAAACCTTTTAAAGAATCTGGCAACGCAGCATCAGACCGAGAATTTATTAGAGGGGATGAAGTAGGGTCTTCAGCATTCAAAGATAGCAATCATATGTTTACCTTAGGAGCTCGTAAAAATGACGAATTGATTAATGTGAAAATTGGCTACCAAAATACACCAGATCAAGGCTTTTCTAACCAACGAATGGATTCAACAAAAAATGAAGTTATTAAAGTCAATATGGCGTATGAAAATAATTACAATTGGGGGAAGTTAGAAGCTAGGATTTTTAATGAAAAAACTCAACATTCTCATAACTTTGGACAAGATAAAAAATTAGCTTATTCAATGAATGTTGAGGGGATGCCTATGAATGCAAAAGGGCATAATTTAGGCTTTAATATTAAAGCAGATATTTTATTCTCCCAAAAAAACTTAATTACAATAGGTTCTGAATTTCAGAGGTACCGTTTAGATGATTGGTGGACTAAGTCTGGCACAGGACCAATGTCTCCTAATACATTTCAAAATATAAATAATGGTGAGCGAGACAGATTAGATTTTTATGCCGAATGGATGAAGGTGTGGGCACCTAATTTTAATTCATTAATTGGTATGAGGTATGGACAAGTTCGAAGTAACTCAGGAACTGTACATGGTTACAATGATAATAATTCAACGGGATCAACAACCCACAACCAACAAAATAATTCAACAGCATTCAATAGCTCAAATCGATCAAAAAATGATCATAATATTGACGTATCTTTCCTGGGAGAATACATCACCAGTAAGGAGCAAAGTTATGAAATGGGCTATGCCATGAAGACAAGAAGCCCAAATTTGTATGAAAGATATACCTGGTCAACTTGGATGATGGCGGCAAATATGAATAACACCTACGGTGATGGAAATGGATATGTTGGCAATGTAAATTTAAAGCCAGAAATTGCTCATACAGTAAGCGCTTCATCTGGCTGGTATGATGTGGAAAAAAAATATTGGTCATTTAAAGCTACACCATATTTTACTTATGTTGATGATTATATTGATGGAGTTCCCTGCAGTAAAGTTGGAAAATCATGTATGACAAGAAGTGATGGATTTTCAACCCTTAGCCTAGATAACCAAGCTGCAAGAATCTATGGTTTTGACCTTTCTGGCTATAAATCATTAACAAGTATTAAAGGTTATGGAGATATCGTTTTAAAGGGTTCATTTAGTTACAGTAGGGGTAACAATACTGATGCTAATGATAGCCTCTACAGGGTAATGCCAGCTAATACTAAGTTAGTATTAGAGCAAAAATTTGGCAGCTGGAATAATCGATTAGAAGCTAGTTTAGTTAAAAATAAAACAAATTTATCTAAAATAAGAAATGAATCAGAGACTCCAGGGTATGGATTGATAAATATATTTTCAACATATAACTTTAAAGATGCTGAATTAAGCTTCGGTATAGCCAACCTGTTTGATAAATATTATATTGATCCTTTAGGTGGAAGCTATGTTGGACAAGGAGCAACAATGATGACTGGTGTAACAAATACTCAAGGAGTTCCTGGTATGGGACGATCATTTAATTTAGGACTAACTATTGATTTGTAATAACTAACAATCAGAGCGTCATCTATTGCTATAATATAAGATAATAATAAGAGATTCTATATGCAAATTGGTACTTCATTAAGCACTTCTGCTACTCGAGTAATGCTACTGGGAAGTGGTGAACTTGGGAAGGAAGTGATTATCTCGCTTCAAAGATTAGGTGTTGAAGTAATTGCTGTGGATCGCTACAAGAACGCACCTGGCCATCAAGTTGCCCATCGAGCATACACCATCGATATGACTAATGCAGAAGCCTTAGAGTCATTAATTGAGTTAGAAAAGCCACATTATATAGTTCCAGAAATCGAAGCAATCAACACAGAAATTTTAGACCGAATTCAAGAAAAAAACAATTTAACTATTGTCCCTAGTATTAAAGCTGTGCAGCTCACAATGAATAGAGAGGGGATAAGGAAGTTAGCCTCAGAAAAATTAAATATTCCCACATCACCGTTTGCTTTTGCGAAAAGCTTCGACGAGCTTAAATCTGTTATAGAGTCAAAAATAGGCTTTCCATGTTTTATAAAACCAACTATGTCTTCCTCAGGTAAAGGTCAAACAAGAATAATGGAATCAAGCGAGATAAAAAAAGCTTGGGAGCATGCAGCTAGCTCTGGACGTGTTGACCAAGGGATAGTTATTGTTGAAGGCCAAGTTGATTTTGATTACGAAATCACCTTATTAACCGTAAGAGCAAATAATAAAGATGGCGATGTTATTACGCACTTTTGTGACCCTATCGGACACCGTCAAGAAAATGGGGATTACGTAGAAAGTTGGCAACCACAAGTTATGTCAGAAAAAGCATTAGCCCGATCAAAACAAATAGCTGAAAAGATTACAGATGCTTTAGGCGGGTTGGGAGTTTTTGGCGTAGAGTTATTTGTGAAGAAAGACGAGGTATGGTTTTCTGAAGTCAGCCCAAGGCCTCATGATACAGGTATGGTAACGATGGCAACCCAAAGTCAGTCCGAATTTGAATTACATGCAAAAGCTATCTTAGGACTCCCGGTGAATGTATCTTTATTAAAGCCTGGAGCTAGTGCTGTTTTATACGGAGGGCATGATGCAAGTATTATCATTTATGATGAAATAGAAAAAGCTTTAGCAATAGATGGAGTCGATATAAGAATATTTGGCAAACCAGAATCGTTTAAAAAAAGAAGAATGGGTGTAATTCTATCAACAGGTAAGAATGTTGATGAAGCAAAATCAAAAGCTCAAGAAGCAAAATCACTTATAAGCGTTAAGCTTAAGTAATTCAGACCCTTTAAGGCGATTTTATCAATTTTTATGCTAAAATCCGCGCTCAATAATCTTTTTGGTATCTCATGTCTCGTAAATTAAGAAATATTGCCATAATTGCTCACGTTGATCATGGTAAAACAACTCTTGTTGATAAACTTTTACAACAATCAGGAACTTTTGCTCAGCATCAGCAAGTTAATGAGCGAGTTATGGACTCAAATGAGCTCGAGAAAGAACGAGGCATAACTATTCTAGCAAAGAATACCGCTGTTACTTTTCAAGATACTCATATTAATATAGTAGACACACCAGGTCATGCCGATTTCGGTGGCGAAGTTGAGCGAGTTTTAGGTATGGTGGATGGCGTAGTTCTTTTAGTGGATGCTGTTGAAGGTCCAATGCCTCAGACTCGCTTTGTAACAAAGAAGGCATTAGCTCTTGGTTTAAAACCAATTGTTGTAATAAATAAAATTGACCGACAAGGTGCTCGTTGTGATTGGGTTATCAATCAAACATTTGATTTATTTGCAAATTTAGGCGCCTCAGATGAGCAACTAGATTTCCCAATTATTTATGCCTCAGCAATAAATGGCTATGCTAAGTTAGATGAAAAAGAAGAATCCGACAATATGGATCCTCTTTTTGAAGTGATTTTAAAGCATGTTTCCTCGCCTGAAGGTGATCCTTCAGCAACTCTACAATTTCAAATTTCAGCTCTTGATTATTCGTCTTATACGGGCCGAATGGCAATAGGGAGAATTCGTAATGGAATTTTAAAGCCAGGAATGAATGTCGCAATTATGTCTGGCGATGAAAAAGTTAGCCAAGGAAAAATAAACGAAGTTTTTGGATTTAAAGGCCTTGAAAGAGTCGGTGTTGCTGAAGCTCAAGCGGGAGATATTGCAATAATTACAGGGATTGAAGATATTGGTATAGGCTTAACAATATCAGATACTGAGAAACCATCTGGTCTTCCAATTATTCCAGTCGATGAGCCAACTTTAACTATGGATTTTATGGTTAACAGTTCTCCTTTAGCTGGTAAAGAAGGTAAGTTTGTAACTAGTCGGCAAATCAAAGACAGGTTAACAAAAGAATTATTAGTTAATGTAGCTCTGAGGGTAGAAGATACAAGCGATGCTGATGTTTTCCGCGTTTCAGGAAGGGGCGAATTGCATTTAACAATTTTATTAGAAAATATGCGCAGAGAAGGTTTCGAGATTGCTGTTGGCAAACCTCGAGTTGTTTATCGTGAAATTGATGGTAAACGGAGTGAGCCTTATGAGAATCTAACCGTTGATATTGATGATGTTAATCAAGGCGCAGTTATGGAAGAGTTGGGCAGACGTAAAGGTGAGTTAACCAATATGGAGTCTGATGGCTTAGGAAGAACCCGCCTAGAATACTTAATACCTGCAAGAGGGCTAATAGGTTTTCAAGGTGAATTTCTTACAATGACTCGCGGCACAGGCGTTATGTCTCATGTTTTTGAGCATTATGCACCAGCAAAATCTGAAATGCCAGGTCGACGTAATGGCGTTCTAATTTCTTCTGAAAAAGGGGAGTCAGTTGCTTATGCTTTATGGAAACTTCAAGAAAGGGGAAGGATGTTGGTATCTCCTGGTGAAAAACTATACGAAGGTATGGTTATAGGAATCCATAGCCGTGATAATGATCTTATTGTAAATCCCATAAAAGGAAAACAGTTAACTAATGTTCGATCATCTGGAACAGATGAAGCAGTGAGACTTGTCCCGGCGATTTTGATGACCCTTGAATATGCTGTTGAGTTTATTGATGACGATGAGCTTGTAGAGATAACACCAAAGTCTCTAAGAATTAGAAAGCGCCATCTTATTGAGCATGAGAGAAAAAGAGCAGCTAAAACTGGTTAGTTTACTCTTGGCTGGTAATGTAATCTTCGTAGTTACCGGTAAAGTCGATAACTTCATTTGATTTTATTTCTAAGATTCTGGTTGCAACAGAGCTAACAAACTCCCTATCATGACTTACAAAAAATAGAGTACCTTTGTATTTTGCGAGAGCGGTGTTTAATGATTCAATGGACTCCATATCCATGTGATTAGTGGGCTCATCCAGTAATAAAATATTAGTTTTTGAAAGCATTAGCTTGCCGAATAACATACGACCTTGTTCCCCGCCAGATAAAACTGTTACTTTTTTCTTAAAGTCCTCCCCTGAGAACAATAATCTCCCTAAGGTACTTTTAATACTTTGGTCATCATCTTCAGGCTTTCCGTACTGTGTAATCCAATCAAAAACAGAAGTATCTGATTCAAAGTCTTCAGAATGGTCTTGAGCGAAGTAACCAATTTTAGCTTTTTCAGCCCATTTGATTGACCCGTCATTTGGGTTGATTGTATTTGCAATAATTTTTAATAGAGTTGATTTACCAATACCATTTTCACCGATAATTGCAATTTTTTCACCTGCTTCAACCATAAAGTTTACATTGTCGAATAGTTGCTTCTCAAAGCCATGACTTAACTTATTCACAATTAAAGCCTGTCTGTAAAGTTTATCTTTTTCGTCCTGTTCAAAGCGAATGTATGGATATTGCCTACTTGATGGCTTCATCTCCTCCACCTTAATTTTATCTATTTGCTTTGCTCTCGATGTAGCTTGTTTTGCTTTCGAAGCATTAGCTGAGAATCTTCTCACAAACTCCTGTAATTCAGCAATTTGTGCCTTAGCCTTGTCATTTTCTTTTAACTGTTGAGCTTTAACAAGCGTACTAGCCTCCATAAAGTCGTCATAATTACCTGGATAAATAGTTAATTTCCTGTAGTCCATGTCTGCAGTGTGTGTACAAACTTGATTTAAAAAGTGCCGATCATGGGAAATAATAATCATTGTGGAGTTACGATTATTAAGGATTGTTTCAAGCCATCTAATTGTATTGATATCCAAATTATTGGTTGGCTCATCAAGAAGAAGTATTTCAGGGTCAGCAAACAAGGCCTGAGCTAAAAGAACTCTTAGTTTTAAGCCTGGCGGCACCTCGCTCATTGGTTTGTTATGGAGCTCATTTGGTATTCCTACACCACTAAGCAATTCACCAGCTCTAGATTCAGCAGTATATCCATCATATTCAGCATACACTGATTCTAATTCAGCGGCTCGCATGTAATCTTCATCAGTAGCTTCAGGGTTGGCGTATAGCGTATTTTTTTCTTCATTTGCAGCCCACATTGCCTCATGGCCCATCATCACTACATTGTTAACAAGTAAATCTTCATAGGCAAATTGGTCTTGTCTTAACCATGCAATACGTTCCTTATTATCTAGCTCAATATTTCCACTGGTTGCTTCTAATTCATCCGCTAAAATTTTCATAAAAGTAGATTTTCCACATCCATTTGCACCAATTAGACCGTAACGATTGCCATCGCCAAATCTAACTGATACATTTTCAAATAATGGCTTTGAGCCAAACTGCATGGTGATGCCATTAGTAATTAGCACTTAATATTCCTTAAACTTTGTTAAATTAAAAATGATGTGGGTTTGTTTTCCCGCAGTAGTATATATTAGTTATGGTTAATATTTCATTTCCAGACGGTTTATTCCAAACGACCTCGTCATCTATCCGACATCCAATTAATAATTTTGATAGAGGCGAAAGATAACTTATCTTATTCTCTTTAATGTTTGCTTCATCCTCTCCAACAATCTCAAAGTATTGTTTCTTGTTATTTCCTGTTAGTAAATCAACTCTGGCAGAAAATAGTACTATTTTCTTATCCTGAGTTAAAGGATTAATTAATATTGCTGACTTTAATCTAGCAGAAAGGTACCTAATATCTCTTTCAATTCTCATTTTTTTTTGCTTAATATCAGACTTTTCATTTCCAACGAAAGATTGCCGCTCAAGATCTAACTTATCTAGCATGCTCTTTAACTCACCTAATCCTACTGGCGTAACATAGTTTTTTTCTTGACTAATAGGGCGCTCAGGAATATCAATCCCTGCGTGCTCTAGATCATTCTCTTTTACAAAAGCTCTACTCATATTTTATAATTAAATCAATAGTTTAACTTAATATATTAAAGTTTAATATATTATAAATATTTGAACACAAATACGTTCTTTTATTTTTAGATTAGCAATTACTTGCTAATCTAAATTATTATTATGCTAGCAGTTTTTCACGTGCTGCCAATAATAATAATTCAAACTCATGGTAGCTTTGAGCAACTGGAAAAATTGGAAATTTTTTTATGACACTTTCTGGTGGGCAAAAAAGAATGCCAGCATCTGCTTGTTTAAGCATACCAATATCATTATATGAGTCACCTGCAGAGATCACTTTAAAATTTAACCCTTGTAGAGCTTTCACAGCCTTTGTTTTTTGATCTTTTTGTCTTAAACGAAAATCTACTATACTACCTTTGTTATCAATAATAAGTTGATGACAGAATAGAGTAGGGTAGTCTAGTTGCTTCATAAGCGGACCTGAGAATTCATAAAATGTATCTGAAAGTATGATTACTTGAAATTCCGACTTAAGCCAAAATAAGAATTTTTTCGCACCCTCTAATGGCTCAATCGTGTTTATAACATCTTGAATGTCTTTTATTTTTAAATTATGAGCCTGAAGAATCTGAAGGCGTGTTTGCATTAATTTACTGTAGTCGGGAATGTCTCTGGTGGTTAATTTGAGCTCATCGATACCAGACTTTTCAGAAAATTTAATCCATATTTCTGGTAATAAAACACCTTCTAAATCAAGACACGCAATCATAATTTTCCTTATTTTTCTTAAATTTTTATAAATGTATTACTATATAAAATAATTATAAATTATTGATTTAAATAAATAAATAAATTAATTAAATAACATTTCTTTAAATATTTTTTTCTTCTCCTTAGAGATGGTCCGGTTTGTAATGTATTCAACATGGCCATTATTTGCTTTTTCTCTACTCAATTCAATACCCCAAAGCCCACCAATTTCATTTGGTAATGTTGAATATCTTATATCAAGAATTTGATTATTATTTTTTGGATTGAGAGCAATATACCCATTACTAAACCATTTAAACCTTTTTATATCTCTCGACTGTTGGGAGTCTTCCATTAACCATGGAAATGCAGATTGAGTATTCAGTTTACTGATACTTTCTCCATTGAATATTTTTGGACTCCAGCCTAATCTTATTGCATCCACATAAAATTTTTCTTCAGTCTCATATATAGACTTCCATAATAATAAATTTCCAATACTTGGTTTAACATTTACCCTCATGACATCGTGCCCCCTTTCTTGTGCGATTTTTATACTGACTTTTATAGCTTCATTTTTTTGATATACACCTAGCAACAGATAGAAAATTGCCCATATCACTGCTACTATCGAGAAAATCTTTTTTTTCTTTATCGCTGCTGTAATTATTAGTATCAATAAAGGAATTGTAAATAATGGGTCAATGATTGATATATTATTCCAAGCTATACGTGCTTGGCTAAATGGCCAAAAAAGTAATGTACCGTAACTCGTGCATGCATCTAAAAGTCCGTGAGTTGCATAGCCTAGTGTTGAATAAATCCATGTTTCTTTAAAGGTAATACCAAATCTTTTACTTATAAGACAATAAAGAACTAATGAACATATGAGCCCACCAAATGGTACAAATATAAGAGAATGTGTGAATTGCCTATGAAATTCTAAAAACAATATTGGGTCACTTTCAGACCTTATAAATATATCTAAATCCGGCGCTAAGCCCGATAGAAATCCTATAATCCCAATTATTCCTAATGATTTTTTATTGCTTATCGATTGCGGAAGGGCTGCGCCTAATACACCTTGTGTCAATGGATCCAATTACTTATTCCCACTCAATAGTAGCGGGTGGTTTTCCTGAGATATCATATACAACTCTGTTAATACCTTTTACTTCATTAATAATCCTATTTGATACCTTACCAAGAAGGTCGTAAGGTAATTTTGCCCATTCAGCTGTCATAAAATCTGAGGTTACGACTGCTCTTAGAGATACAACATATTCATATGTTCTTCCATCACCCATTACCCCAACTGATTTAACTGGAAGAAACACAGTAAAAGCTTGTGAGGTTTTATCATACCAATCACTTCTCTTTAATTCTTCAATAAATATAGCATCTGCTTGGCGAAGTAAGTTAGCAAACTCTTCTTTAACTTCTCCTAAAATTCTTACCCCAAGACCTGGACCAGGAAAAGGGTGCCTATAAACCATTTCTTTTTTAAGCCCTAAAGCAATACCTAACTCCCTAACCTCATCTTTAAATAACTCTCTCAATGGTTCTAAGAGTTTCAAGTTTAGTGTGTCTGGAAGTCCGCCAACATTATGATGACTCTTTATGTTGTGGGCTTTTTTAGTTTTACCACCAGCTGATTCAATAACATCTGGATAAATAGTACCCTGAGCTAACCATTTTGCATTTGGAATATTTTTTGCTTCTTCTTGAAAAACCTCAATAAAATCTCTACCTATAATTTTTCGTTTTTTTTCAGGGTCACTAATTCCTATAAGGTCATTCATGAATTTTTTCGTGGCATCAATGTGTATAACTTTTACACCTAAGTTTTTGTTATAGGTTTTCATAACTATTTCTGCTTCATTCAGTCGTAATAACCCGTTATCTACAAAAATACAAGTTAATTGGCTGCCGATAGCTCTGTGAATAAGCATTGCAGCAACGGATGAGTCGACACCACCTGATAACCCTAAAATTACATCATCTTTTCCAACTATTTCTTTAATATTTTTCACTGCAGTTTCAACGTAATCGGGCATATTCCAGCTCGCTTCACTTTGACAAATTTCAATTACAAATCTTTTTATTATTTTTGAGCCTTGAGGGGTGTGAGTAACTTCAGGGTGGAATTGAAATCCGTAGATATTTTTTTCTTCATTGGCAATACCAGCTATAGGCGTGGATTGATTACTCGCAATAATTTTAAATCCTTCAGGAAGGACTGTAACTTTATCGCCATGACTCATCCAAACATCAATTAATCCATGACCATCTTTGTTGCTTCTATCTTCTATTTTATTGAGCAATTTTGAATGCCCATGTGCACGAACTTCTGCATAACCAAATTCAGGTTTTGAACTAGTTTGGACTTTACCCCCTAATTGATTGACGATGGTTTGCATTCCATAGCAAATACCTAGAATAGGGATATTAAGGTTAAATAATTCATGAGGGACTGAAGGCGTTTTTTCTTCATATACCGAATTTGGACCACCTGAAAAGATAATTCCACTTGGTGTAAAGCTCTCAATTTTTTTGATGTCAATATCAAAAGGAAAAATTTCACAATAAACGTTTAATTCCCTTATACGTCTGGCAATGAGCTGTGTATATTGTGATCCAAAATCAAGTATTAATATTTTATCCATATAGCTCGCTCTGACTTAAAGTAATTGAATTTTGCATTATTCAACTCTGTAGTTAGGCGCTTCTTTGGTAATCTGAACATCATGAACATGTGATTCTTTTATTCCAGCATTAGTAATATGAACAAAAGCAGCCTTTTTATGCATTTCTTTAATAGAGCTAACGCCAACATATCCCATTGAGGCTTTTAGTCCGCCCATTAATTGATGAATAACGTTGATCACTGAACCTTTGTATGGAACACGGCCTTCTATTCCTTCTGGGACTAATTTTTCAGAATTATTTTCTGAGTCTTGAAAGTAGCGGTCTTTAGAGCCTAATTGCATTGCTCCAATTGATCCCATACCTCGATATGATTTATAAGATCTACCTTGAAATAACTCAACTT
>Ga0307998_1000977_pt1 | contig 15711 bp, 19 predicted proteins | sample Davwhametageno37_FD_203147 | JGI IMG/M metagenome (GOLD analysis project Ga0307998, IMG submission 203147) | Marine microbial communities from Davis Island wharf, Antarctic Ocean - #37 | ecosystem: Environmental > Aquatic > Marine > Unclassified | place: Antarctic Ocean: Davis Island wharf... | reverse complement strand
GGGGGTGCACCCTCAATAGTTTGTGCGAGAGATTTATAACAGAGTTGTGTAAGTGAAGTCATTTGTATGATATTAGACTGGAAAGAAATGAATAAAATTCTATTTTATTTTAAAACTTAAAGACGGGTCAATATTTAAGTAAATTATGACCAATATTAGCTGGACTTCTACAAGGTATAAACTTCACTTGAAAGTAAACCTGGACTGGGATAAGTACGAAAATGGTGGTTTGCATCTTCCACCCAAAGAGATCGGAAGATGCAAAGAATGGCGGTTCGAGATATCAGAAGACCAAAAGACAGCTGTATTCTTGGGTACATGGGAAAGACGCATGGTAACACATGGTGTAGATATGGATAAAATTAATACGATAATTCAGCCTTACACTCTCTCTTAAATATTATCAATTGATAATATTTTCTTAATTTCTTATTTTCTTAATTTCTTAATTTCTTATTTTCTTAATTCCTTAAGATATTTAACCCAATTGTCCGACATTTTACTCTTCTTTTCAAAAACTATACGTGGACCGCTCACTGGGTCAAGATCGTACAGATCACATTCTATTATTATCTTATTCTTTCTAAATTTAATACCTTCGATATTATTTATCTTACCTTCACTGTAATCAATATCATCAGACGTAATAACCTTAAATACCATTGCCATAAAAATAACAGACAGTAAATATCTAGATTTTTTCAGAGTAAGTGAATATTTATTTTTCATTCTTGCAACAAAAAGTTCTACTAGTAATTCCTTAACATTTTTCTTTCTAATACTAGACCAGTCATCTCGCGAATAGCGCATTGTACTCTCAAGATTTTCAAAATCTTTCTTGTGTTGAATTTTTTCCTGTGGTGAAAATAACCCTAATTTAACAGTAAGTAATCTGTAGATATCATTGTGAACTTGAATAGATTTCTTGCGTTCTATCTTGTAACTAAAATCTTTTTTACGATAACTACAGCATAAAAAGTCTTTGGAAATATATGTACCATACGGTGTTTTACCATATGCTAGGTCCTCAAAAATATTTTCCCAAAAGGAGTTTTTCGCGTGAGGACAACACTCAAGGAAGATTGGATAGATAATTTCTTTTTTTATAGGCATATCCCTCTTGTTTTATAAAAGGTAAACCTTTAAGATGATCAAAAAATAAAAATGGTTTTTGTACTTTAAAATTCAATAAATATAACAAAAATGCATTTTAAAGTACAAAAAAAGAATAATCTCGCTGTTATCCCATCCAGAGCACACGAGACCGATATTGGTTACGATCTTACAGCCATTTCGCTACATAAGGTTATGGATAGCGGGACCATTCTATACGATACCGGAATCGCCGTGACCCCTCCAGAAGGTTATTACTTGGAGATTTTACCACGATCAAGTCTATCAAAGACTGGATACATGTTAGCCAACTCTGTTGGTACTATAGATCCAGATTATACTGGTAATTTATTCATTGCTTTGAACAAGGTAAACAAGGAAGCTCCAGATCTAGAGCTTCCGTTCTGTAAGTGTCAGCTTGTGATCAGACACGCTATCTATGCTGATGTAAAAGTGGTGGAAAGCCTTGTTGACACTGAGAGAGGTCAAGGTGGCTTTGGTAGTACAGGTGATACACGCCAATGATTTACTCGATCAACCATCATTTGACCGACTCTGTAGAAAGAACTATAAGGTATACCGGTAGTAGGACACGGTCTATCAACCATCTCGAATGGACTAGGTATTTGTCTATCAACAATAACGAACGTTTCTGGGAGTGGTTTAATATTCATCTCCCCAAACGGAATGTAAGGAACCCCAGACTTACGTAAAATTTCTAATAATGCCATTTATACTTATTTTTCTATATCTAAACCAATATAGAAACAAACCTGTTTAAAAGGAATGAGATTTGCTATAAAGTATGAATACAACAAATCAGACGTATAAAATTGCTGAACAACGTCAACTAATCGACTTGAACGGTGATATGACCAATTTCGATCTCACATTTACAGCCACCTCTAAGGAAGGTAAAACTTTCAACATAATTGTTGTAGATCAAGATAAACTCGATTCCAATATGATTGCAGATATGGAATACAAGACGGCGACTGGTAGTATTTCGGGTAATATAGTTGCTGATAAAAATGTACACAAATCTTATTATTTATGTTTAAAAGCCGATCCTCCATGCGAAGTTGATATCAAGATTGAAAAAAGGGAAATACATCCTCGACAGGTTGTGCAAAGACAGCAAACAAGACCACCTCCAATGCCACCACCTGCAAAAAAATCTTATATGACTATAAAGAATGTCTCTCTGTTTTGCGTAATAGTTATTGGTGTAGGACTTTTATGGCATTTTTACTTTCAGAAAAAGGAAGTGAGTGATTTATCTTTATCTGAAACACCAATTTTACCTGTAAAAATATCTTTGCCTGAAAGTACAACAGCTATATCACCTGGACCTGGAGGTTTATTGAGTAGATTGAGAGGTATCGATATGTCCCTAACTTAAAAGGGATATATCATTTCAATAAAAAAACATGACAACCAATTTGATACAACAAAGTCTCAATGCGTTAGGTGACAACCTAAATTCCAGCTTTAGTGGACAGCTAAGCGATTTTCTCCAATTACAAGGCATAAACATGAAACAACTCTGGAAACCGTCAGTTGATGTATCGGAAACCGAACAAACAATACTGATTCAAATGATTATGGCTGGTGTGGAGCCTGATTCGGTTGATATAACGTTCTTCAATAATAGTATTAATATTAAAGGTGAAAGAAGCCCTCACCCATTAACTTTAGTTGTTAATACTAAACAACTCAGTAAAGAAATTATTTATGGTAAGTTTGAGAGAAAAATTATTCTCCCTGTCAGCGTAACAAATCGAGACAGTGTAAAAATTGACGTGAAGAACGGAGTATTAACAATTCTTATCGATAAAACCAAAGAATCCTTAAATAAATTTTCAATAAAATTAAATAATGAAATCGAGAGTGTATAAGTTTTTATATTTCCTTGTGAAATATAAAATGACGAGTTCTGGTCCTTATTATGAAGCTACGAACTTTACTCAGATGTTTGATATGCCTGACCTTCGCGGTCCCCCATTGGAAACTAAATATTGTAAAAACTCTTTATCAGGTATAATCAACAACAATCCCGATTTCTCAAAATTTAAGTATATACTTAAACTGTCAAAGTTGGACGGTATATATGATGATAGTCAAGCAGACTATACGTTATTTGTTCCAACAGATGACTCTCTTAAAAATATCCCAAGCGGTGTATTTGTAAATATGGATATGTTAACTGCTAGAAATATTATAAAAAGTAGTACTATTAAACGAAAGATTACTAGAGCTATACTAGAAGACGTTCCGGAATCTTTGTTCAGCACCAAACATCAACTTAATAGACTTCTTGTTACTAATACAAGAAGTGGGGAGACTTTTTTAAATAATACAATCAAAGTAATACAGATGAATATACATGCGTCTAATGGTATGATTCATATAATCGATAACTTAATTATGGTTTAGAGATTGTTATAATGTTTTTTCACATTATAACACATATTTATACTCTTCTAATACTAAAATATGCGGATATTTGAGCAAGAGGGTTTGGTTTACTGGGTGAGAAAAACTCAGGAAGAACTGTCTTGAAAATTTCACCGTTTTGTAAACGAACTGAGAAATGTAAATTATCATTTGGTTTAAACTTAATTGTCTGTCTAGCACCATCTCCGTCTATCTTAATAAACTTGGATCTACTTGGGTCTGGTATATCGTCAACAGATACACGAAATAACATACTGGTTGAATTTGGGTTATTTGAGTATATAATATTTTTCAAACCTCTACTACTTGAACTAATATTTTGTAACTCGACATAAATATAAGGATAATCGGATGCCAGACCTCCATCTCCAACAGAAATAACAGCGTTTGGAAGAATCAAGTTAACCAGATCAATCTCATAACAGACCATTTCCTGTTGTGAAACAATACTACCACTATACGCGAATGGATTCAGATTATCATAGGCAAATGGCAACATATTTACAACGTCTGTGTCAAAAAATATACGTGTAAACGGTTTGTCTACAATACCAGATCTAATAGTAAAAGTCGAATAACCAGCTATCAAATCAGAAGTTAATATAGCCGTTCTTGATTTGACATGACCAGTTGAACTATTTCTTATAACTTTATATTCTTTTATCATTCGTATCTGACTATCATCGGTTTCTAAGTATAGTCCTGAATAGTACCCTTTTATGTCGGAAGCATCTGATGGAAAGGGAATATTATTGGCACCAGAGCTACTTCCATTATATTTTACATATTTAACTATACGTCTGGCCTCAACCGGACAACTAATTATATAATTTTGAGCAGTACCAGGATTTGAAGAAAATGGTGGGTCAACTGTTATTATATGTGTAACACCAGTATACGAAATAATAGTGCGTACTTCTCCAGCTGGAGTTGCAGAGCCAAATCCTGATGGTTTAATTATAGTAATTGTACACCCAACATAATAATGCTCTATCGTACTTGCAGTTGCATCAAGTGTCAATATAGTGGTACTTGACGTTGTAAAAGTAACTGCACCTGCTGATGTTTCTGGGTGAATTAAACCAGGTACTTCTATGAAAGATCCAATTAGATTATCGTGACTTGTGGTTGAATTAAAGTTAAAAGACATTTTCGACGTTGATATTGCGGGTAATGCAAGAATATTTATTGGCTCTTGCCACGAAATATCTTTTTGTCGAATAGAATATGTGTGATATTTTTTCCAATGTTTAATACCGGTTACGTTTACAGGTTTAGTACCGTTTGATGTATCTATATTTAGTAAATGAGTGAAAGACTGGTAATTACGAACGGGCCTTGAATCGTTAAGGGTTTCATTACGAATTATCATATTTACATAAGAGTTTTCTGATAGTTTTCCAGATGGAACAAAAATCCAAGGTTCTATAGCACTGGTAAGGTCGGTCGGATCTTTTATTGTTAAAGTATTACCAATTGTTGCTGTAAATGTACCTGATATAACTAATCTCATAAATTCCTTCACAACTGATGTATTTGCGCCCATATATTCTGAGCCAATAATTCGGGCTTTCATTACCGTTACGGTATCAACCACGACAGCACCAACATAGTAATCTTTATTTCTTTGTAGGATACCAGGGTCAGCTTCCACTATAATAACAGTGTTAGTTGTTGTAAGACCTACAGTTGTACCACTTACATTTACAGATAATATTCCAGTTTGTGGAGTCCTAATATTGAAAGCACCACCAACCCAAGTGGTTTCTATAGCAGATTCTGATACCGGATCAACAGCATCTACTCTACCTTTACGTCCAGAGATTGATATGGGAACAACGAAATCTGCTGCGGATGGATGATCTACTCGATTACGAAATTGCGAATCAATTTCAATGTATCTAGTGTTTGACATTTATTAGACAAAAATATAATTTTAGATGCTAATTATAAAATGTCTTATGCAATTCGAGGTGATGCTCGTAATTGTTCAAATACCAGTACTGTAACTAGTAAACCTAATTATAAAACCTCTTATGCAATTCGAGGTGATACATGTAATGATTTTACCACTACCGCCATAACTAGTAATGCAAAATATATAAACCCTGATAGCGATATTTATCGATCAGGAGTAACAGATATGATGTTATATCCCGGACGTACCGGTTTTACATATCCGCTTAAGAATCCTGAAAACATTAAGTCTTGGAAAGTTCAAAGTTCACATGAGAAACAGGTTTTATTTGAAAGTAAAAAAGGAAAAACTGTTACAGATAATTCCTCAAGTGTGACTGATAAATGCTCAACTTGTTAATAAAACTTATACTTATTAGTATAAGTTAATTTTCTTCTCGATAATATTTACATCGAAGAAGACATAAAAGATCACCCAACTTATTTGTTCCTGATTGATCACCTTTTGCTCTCTGAACGATAGTTGATAAACCTGTATTAAGTAGATTATCTTTCAGATACGAATGTTGTTCAAACTTCAATACAAGTATACTAAACATTAGATCATCACATACATCTTCCCAATCTTTTCGAACATTTGCTCTACTTCCTAAGTGTTTGGATTGAAGAGGTGCTTGAGAATTTATTTGAGATTTGACATATTTTTTGTTATCTGGGTCCTTATATGCTTGAATAGCTGCTTCGGCTGTTGGAAAATTTCCAAAACCTGGGATTGAAACAGAGTGATGTGAAAAATTAGAAAATCCAGCAGTTCTACCATGTTTGTATGCTTTAAAGAAAAATATTGGTCGATATAACCGATGCACAAAATTTTTCTGCTGATAAGACTGAGGGGATCCTAATTTTCTCCATTTTTCCCTCATGGACTTTCTATTGCTATGATATGTTGATGTAAGTTCCAGAGATTTTCCAGAAGGTAATTTGAAGATACTACTTAAGAGTGCTGCTACGACTATACCTGAACGCCCGTGACCACCTTTGCAGTGTATGTATATAAGATCTCCATCTTTCATTTCGTATATAATATCTGAGAGTGTTGTTATAAACACTGAGAATTTACGACTATCTTCTGGGACCTCATGGTCCGTAATCGGAAAAGAAATATAATTATATTTTGTGTTGTACGGGGTAATACGACTTTCGTGACTGTATGTTAGGTTTATAAAATATCTAACACCATTTTGTTCAAGTTCGTCTACTGCTTCCTGAGTTGGGAAGCTACCGAACAGCGCCCTATTTTTAATAAAGTAAGATGAACGTTCCATTTGGTAAAATGTTAATAAATCTATAGATTAATCATTTTTAATAAAATGAACAAATCACAATATCTGGAAAATATTCAAAAAATTAATTCTGAATGCTTGAACAAAATAGTAAACCATAAACCTATGGTGTTAGAAGATATTTTATCCAGCTTACAAATTGAATTACTAAATAATTCAGATATTAAGACGCAGTTGAAAAATATTAAATTATACTCAACTATGGGGTTGTTATTGTTAGAAAAAGATGATAATAAAAATTGTTTACTTACTCTTGGTAACCAAATTCTTAAAGATAACAGCTTTTATAGGGATTTAATATCACTGATGAATACTAGTTCTTTCAAGACTTTCAGAGCAAATCACATGACAAAAGATATTCAGGCGTCTCTTATATATTTTGAATTGTATGAGATGTTATGGAATTTTTACACTAAAAAAACAGGTGTTGATATTCCTGATGATTTATGCGTAGAGTTGTTAAAAACTATAATGGATAAAAAAGAATATAGAGGACCATTAGTTAGAGTACTGAGAAGATACATTAAAAACGGTGGAGGAAATAGAGACAAACTCTACACCAAATTATCGAAAATAATGTTTATACAAAATGATCAATGTACAGACAGTGAAGAGCTGTTAACACTTCAAAATGTCTAAATTAAGATTATCAAGTGTCCCTCTATTTACCAGTGTTTCCAATTTGAACTTCTGTTGTGTTCATAATCAAAGCAAATAACGACCAAGCAATTAGAGGGGAAATTAATAGCTTTGATACACTGTTACCTTGAGAAAATGAAGCCAACTCTGTTACAATTACCAATAATAATACCCAACTAGCTCCTTTTTTGGAATTACCACATTTATTACTATATACAATAATCCATAGTCCAAGTAATAGCGCAGTCATACAATATGTAATTATACACAAATATTTATTATCACAGTTTCTAGCAGCAATTGCCCATGAAATTCCAAAAAGTAAAAACAGTATTGGCCATATAACACGAAATACCCACGAAGGAGGTCTAAATAAAACTTTTTCCCCAGAATTTTTTCCAATATTACACAGAAATTGGCTTCCGTAACCTATAATAGAAGGAAGAAGTACTAATACTATATCAATTAAAGTTATAGTCATTTATTACAAAAGAAAGAAATAATTTTATACTTTATTAAGTATGAAATAATACAGTTTACTCTCTTTTGACAATCATACATTTGTCACCTGTACAGAACTTACTTCCAACCGGAACATTACCCTTTACATTGTTAAAATCTGGAATCGTATAAGCATTTCTACGTGTTTCATATTCTTCCACCGTAATAGGTTCGTATGGAGCCTGTGCATATCCATGACCGGAATGTGGTAACATACTGACAGATTTGAGTACTGGGATAAACATCGCTAACATTTTCTCAACATCTGGTCCATCTTTCTCTTTGTCAAAGTAAATGGTTGCCGATACGGAATTATCGGCGTAACATCTTTGCATCATCGCTACCAAAGAGAATTGCTCCCATGGACTAACTTCTTCACATGGTCTAATATTACCATGATCAATCGTAAACTCAAACACAAGAGTGTTGTCTGAGTATGTATCGTCCTCATGAGGAATTCCTGCTTTAATTAACGCTGGGACAAGGGGTGAATCTTTTCCAATTCTCATACGTCTGATAGCATATCTACTGACTGGATAATGAACTCCTGGGGTCACACCGGCAAGCAGAGAAATACTACCGCTTGGTTTTACTGTTGTTACACGAACGGCTGCTGGAACTCCAGCTTCTTCTGCAAGTCTGACATTTGTATCCTTGACAATATGATAACCTTCTCGAAGAAACGTTGTCATTTTTGTATAGTTCATGTCACCCCAAGCATTTGGTACTTCGCCACTGGCCCATTGAGCAATACCTGATATACTAACACCTATTCTTCTGTTTTTTCCAATTACTGCATTTGTTTCTGGGCGATGTGTTGGAAGTAAAGATACAGTACTTGCATAGAATGTGGCATATTCCAACGCTTTGTAAAAAGTTGGTATATCTTTACAACGTGGTGGGAAAGTTTCAGCTAAATTACACAATTCAAAGTTCTCTAGAGGAATTTCACCACATGGATTGACTAAACTGGCCTTGTCTGGAACAACCTTCCCATACCTCCCAAATTTTTGTACATTGTATAGATTGATCATCCCAGGTTCGCCATTGTCTCTGATACGAGCGGCGAGATCTGGGATATGTGAAAAATTTTGATAATCTTGATCTGCACTAAGAACAACAGAGTTGTTACTCATCCATCCAATTTCACCTCTCTCAGGATTTTTAGTATAATTTTTAAGATCAATGAATTCTTCATCTTCTACGTGACCAAGTGCTATTTCCGCACTTCTTCTAACATTTCCAGCAACTACACAAGCTCCAATTGAGTTAAAGATATCGGCAACCAATCTAGTATGTCCATACTTTTTACATACCTTAACCTCAACCTGTTTCCAGACACCTGCATCATCCGGTTGACTTACAGTTGCCGTCGTTTCTAGTTTTCCTTTACTAAAAGCATCTAAAAATCCCTCAATACGTTCATGCATTTTTTTAAGAGGTCCGTGTCCTGAAGCAGTTCCACCAAAACCTTTAATAGGTGCACCAGGAGATCTGATTTGAGTATAGTCAAAGATTGGAAACTTGTTTTTACCATACTTAGGACTGTTAATGTAAGAGCACATTAATTGGATAAGACTATCAACCCACCCCTCTCGGGAATCGGGAATGATAAACACTTCTGAATCTTTCTTGTCTGGTGCGATAGCTGTTCCACGCCAGTGAGTGGAAAATCCAACCCCAACCCCGTTCATTAAACAATCCATTGTCCATTCTGCGCTCAGTACAAGATCACCAGCCGTATCCGTGGCTGAGCAGTTATTGAGTGCTGTAGATCCTCGTTCGTATGTAAATTGCGTTCCCATCATCCAAAGACCTCTTCCGGGTGGAAGCCACTCCATTTTGAAGAGCGAAACTGCCATGTCATGTGCAAACGGTTGCCATTTTTCATCACACCACTCAAGAGAGTTTCGTGAGTAATGTTCTTTTCTGATAGACATTGCTCCTTGTGCTACACGAATAACAACATCGTGCCAAGATTCATTATCCCGTGAATATGTGCGTCGAAAGACGACTTCACCAAGTCCGTTAAACCCAAATTTAGGCGTCATTGACTTAATCTCTTTAATAGTATTTTCGCTTAAAATAAAGCGTTCAATTACGGGTTTAATACCCTTGATAATATTTTTTCTTTGTGTTGTGGTAGACATGTTTTATTTTTTATTTTGATTGTTTGGCTTTAGTTCATTTTTATTTTTTTCTCAACAATTAATAAAAATGAAGAATTACTCATCGATATCGAACTTTGGTTCTAAATTAAATTCTCAATCTGATAACCCATTAACATATTGTATGTCAGATGGTGTTAAAACTACCTTGCATGGTGGAAGTACCACAAGATATAGTAAGCACTCAAGACCGTGTCAGCTTTTTATGTCAGAATATTGCGCTACAGAATGGGACAGTTTTTGTGAAGTTGCATCCCAAGATACAAAATCCGATTTTCCTAATAATGTAGGAGATTGTATGGGATATGCAGATGTTGCATGTAAGGGTCTTAATTCTGGCGAGGTCTTGATTAAGAATACTGCAGCTCGTAAATATCTTGTAAAAATGATAGGTTCAAAGAAAACATATGAACCTTTTGATCCAAATGTAGCCTCGTCTCCTATTATTAGTTACTGGGTACCAGATACCGGATGTTCAATTGCTCAAGGAATTCCTGTGTATTCTGTTGACCCAAAAACAATAGATAATGATATCGTTATGAACAAAATACTTTCTAAACCTAGTATAGCTTTTGATATCCTTGTTAATATATATAATAGTATGAAAAGATTTGGTACATTGGGTGGGCTAAAGAGTACAAAAATCGGCAGATTTTTTACAACACCATACTTTAAGGTAAACAGTGGAAATTAAGTGCTTAAAGATACAATTAATTAGTATTAAAAATGTCATCGTTTTCAATACATACAACCCAAAAATCGGGAAAAATTGAAGAAGTTAAGGTCGAAGAAGTTAAGGTTGAAGAAGTTAAGGTTGAAGAAGTTGAGGTTGAAGAAGTTGAAGAAGTTGAAGAGGTTGAAGAGGTTGAAGAAGTTAAGGTTGAAGAGGTTGAAGAAGTTAAGGTTGAAGAAGTTAAGGTTGAAGAGGTTGAAGAAGTTAAGGTTGAAGAAGTTAAGGTTGAAGAAGTTGAAGAAGTTAAGGTTGAAGAAGTTGAAGAAGTTGAAGAAGTTGAAGAAGTTGAAGAAGTTAAGGTTGAAGATTAAGAAATTTTGAAATGATAATTTTCTTATCACTTAATAAATGTCACCAGTTTCAGAAATATTTTTATTGATAATACTTGCATGTATTAGTATTTACTTTCTAACAAACAAAGGCGGTTATGATTGTGTTGAAGGTACTTGCGTGTTTAACAACTCGTCCACTAACTCAGAGAAAACATGTTCCGAAACATGTAAAAAAGTAGAGCCTAAACCCGAGCCTAAACCCGAGCCTAAACCCGAGCCTAAGTTTTTATGTGGAACACGTAACGGTAAGAAATTATGGGTAGAAATAGATCCTTCATCGTCTGACATAAATTATGCGTGGACAATTAAACAGATATCAAGTCAATCAGATCTTGGGTATAACGATCCTAAAAACGAGAATAAATTTGGTCAATATCCAACGTACGACTGTGAAGTGCATAATATAATTAGACTACGGCAACCATATAATTATTATCATAATCAAAGATACCCATTTGGTCCAAATGGTTGTTACCCGAATGGTTGTTACCCTAATGGACATCCTATAACTCCACCTATAACTCCACCTATAACTCCACCTATAACTCCACCTATAACTCCACCTATAACTCCACCTATAACTCCACCTATAACTCCACCTATAACTCCACCTATACCAGCCCCTATACCAGCCCCTATACCAGCCCCTATACCAGCCCCTATACCAGCCCCTATACCAGCCCCTATACCAGCCATAGCGATATCTCCAACTCCGATACCAGCCATAGCGATATCTCCAACTCCGATACCAAGCTAAGTAAATATTTTTGAATACCTTAATTTGGTATTCAAAAAATTAATATAATAATTTTAAACTATAATCCTCAGCTTCTTTGACGCCCTTGTACATGCCACATACTTGAGTTGATTCTTCTCCTTGAAGCGATGCTCCATAGCTCGAAGTTTGTAGTTCCATCTGTCAGAAATCTTGTTAAAGTCATTTTCATCCACATACACACTGTCGTATGTAGATCCCTGAGACTTGTGTGCAGTCATCGCATATCCATAATAAATATCTTTCTCAACAACCATGTACTGATCTGCAAAGACCTCACCATCTGCAAAAGGTTTGTTGTCTATTAAACGCCCCTCAATTATTTCACCATACGTATCTCGTAGTTTATCGGTTAAATCGGAAACCGAGATAGCCTTCGTAGTTGTATCTATAACCTCTTTTACCTTGGTAAACAGTAGAGGTTGTGCTTGCTTGAGATCTGCTTCTGTCATAATTTTCCCGCAGTAATTATATACATCCTCTAAAAACACAGCTTTGTTCTTCAGAGCGCAATATTTACGATATGCATCCTTGGTAGAGTAGCGTTTATTAACACGTTCTGCTCTCTTAACAAACTCTTTCATAAAATTTACATTATGACTGTGCCTGACATTGATAAAGAAAAGATCCCTGGATATATTACTTTGATCAACCATATCAACCAAGTCTACTAAGTCACCAACAAGTCCGCTGTGATTACCTATCATATGTCTACTCGTTGGTCGTAGAGAGGAAACTTTGTAGTCTGTGCCATTCTCGATAACCGCTGTGGGCCATCCCACATTATTGTAACCAGTAAGTAACTCATCAACGACTATTAACTTGTCTTCAATCCCCAGATCTCGGCGAATACGTGTGTTGTGACTGCGAATAGAGGCATTGGTGTAAGCAATCATTCTTACATCCAGATTAGCCTTTCGTTCCGCAATGAATTGACTGTACGCTTCCTCACAAGAGATTGTAATCTCTTCAGGTGACACTTGAGAACCGGTGAGAATATCATTTATTGAGACCTCGCCAAGTAGGTTATTACGAAGATAACTAGCGATGCGAATAATAGGGGAATCCGCGGCCTGCCTTACAATATTATTAAGTACACAGATGTTAGCAATAGTGAATGCAACGCTATCGGGTTTGTAACAAATATCACCTTCCCGTACTACAATCTGTGAAGGACACGGAATCTGACAATTATCACCAACAAGTATGAGTTTCTTGTCGTGTTCGCAGATATAATCAATAATCTCTTCTAAATCCTTATCCTCAACCATACTTACCTCGTCCAATATGAAGTAGTCAAACTTGTCCATTTTCTGTTTACTTCCGTTGGTATACTTATGAGAACCGATATATGAATGTTCTCTCATCTTTCCCAAGATTGAGGCGACAGTAAAACTGGGTACTGGAAAGAATCGTTCGGTATTTAATGTCTTTTCCAATACTCTTCTAGCTTTATGAGTCGGTGCAATGGCAGCTATGCTGCCCATCCTCTCGTTCAATATGTAATCAACAATATACCGAGTCAGAAACGTCTTTCCAGTTCCGGCACTTCCCATAATAACAATTGCTGGGTTATCTTCGTCTTTAAAAAAAGCTTGTATATTTTTATATGCCTGATCCTGATCAGGTGTTAATTTGAATTCCATTGTTTATCTTTTCATTCATTCGATGATGAACAAAGTCATTTTCATATTATATCATTTTCATGATATAATTAATATTTATGGTTAATTATAACTAAACTTCGTTGCAAATTTTATCTAACCAAGACAACGATGTGTCCATCCCCAAAATAAAAACCTCTTATTCTTGCTTTGTCAAGAGTTTTGGATGTACATTTAAGACGTTTATGAGACCACATACCCATTTTTATATTAGAATTTTTAATCTCGTCCCATATCTTATCCTCTGATATTTTACATTTCACCAGATGTTCCTTTAATTTTTTATACATTTTTCTGCTATTAATTCTCGGTCTGTTAACGCGTTTTCCCTCTTGTACACTCTTTAACATATCAGGCCATTCCAACTTAAATTTAGACATAATTCTACCAGTAACTTCGTCCGGTAAGTCATTTATTATCAAACATCTCTCATGGAATGTTTTTTTTTCACTTAAGAATCTTTGTATTATTTCTTTTGTATTATCCGTTGAACCTGTATCGGATATTACCCAATATGTAATATCAATATTATTACAAATATTTTGCAGTGTTTTTTCAATAATATGACCTTCGTCTTTAACAATCATGTTAAGGCAAATAGTCTGTTTTTTAGGAGTGTCCAACTCGGTTATTTCCAATTTCATATAAATTAATAGTTATTAGTTATTTAATTCATTTATACCAAAAACTTTTAATTGATCTCCGTATAACTTGTTCTTCTTTAATTTTCATTTGATAAAATTTAATTGTTTTTTTTTATTGTTGAGGTCTTGCTGGTGCTACAAATATTACTACCGCATTATTTTCAACATCAGTTGATATATAGTTTCCTAATGTTCTACCTGTAACCGAAACACCGGTTGTAGCAGATAAATCATCTGCATTTATAAAAACTCCTCGATTAAGTGTTGGCGATGACGTTGACGAACCCAAAGATTTTGAGCCATAAACTTCTATTTCCCATCCTGAGCGGGTTGTGACGGAATCTGATGAAAAATAAGCTTTTACGTATTTATAACCTGTGTCTATTACTGTATTTTCTGTAAAATCTCCCCCAGGTGATTCACATAGTATATAACCATCTGTGTGTCGTGTGGATTCTCTCGTATCCCATGGAGCTGTTTTGACAATTGTTTGTCTAAATCCACCAACTTCACCATTCGTTGCGGGAGTAAACTTTGCGTTAACAAAATTAGTTCCATCATTAGATACTGTAAATCCTAATTGATCGTGAATGGTACTCGACCCTTGTTCAATATCCCATGTTACAAATTTCATACTTATATTACCTTCGTTATTATAGAAAGTATGACGTAGTGCTCTCTCGTTGTCAGAGTAATCACCCGGATTACCTTCATCAGTAAAGGTAGTAGCGTTTAATACATCAGAAACAATAGTAGTACCTCCATTTACACCAGCGCTTGAGTCTAATGCTAGATTTTTTACAATATTTAATGTTGCGAGCCCCCATTTCGCTGTTGCATAACCATATACTAAAACTCTACCTGTCTGACCTGCTCCAATCCTATCAATAGCTATTCCTATTATTTCATGTTGATCAGGTAAGGTACCTGAAGGCATTTTTGCTTGTACTTCCTGTCCACTATAATCCCATATAACTACAGCGCCATTCTCTATTAAAGTAGAAGCTTTTACAATTATAGCTTGTCCATATTGTGTTTGGGGGAGATCTAAATCAGCTTTGATTGAAGATATATTAAGAGAGCTAAAATCTAAGTTACCAGCTGCTCCCGGTTGTCCCACAGGACCTTGAAGACCATCACTACCTATATCACCCTTATCACCCTTGGTACCAGTTTCACCTTGTGGACCAGTTTCACCAGTTTCACCTTGTGGACCAGTTTCACCAGTTTCACCTTGTGGACCAGTTTCACCAGTTTCACCTTGTGGACCTGTTTCACCAGTTTCACCTTGTGGACCAGTTTCACCAGTTTCACCTTGTGGACCAGTTTCACCAGTTTCACCTTGTGGACCAGTTTCACCAGTTTCACCTTGTGGACCAGTTTCACCAGTTTCACCTTGTGGACCAGTTTCACCAGTTTCACCTT
>Ga0307998_1000976_pt1 | contig 15714 bp, 15 predicted proteins | sample Davwhametageno37_FD_203147 | JGI IMG/M metagenome (GOLD analysis project Ga0307998, IMG submission 203147) | Marine microbial communities from Davis Island wharf, Antarctic Ocean - #37 | ecosystem: Environmental > Aquatic > Marine > Unclassified | place: Antarctic Ocean: Davis Island wharf... | reverse complement strand
GTTTTACATTTATTAACCCCAAAATGACAAGTATAAACTTGCCATTTCAAGGGTATTATTTATTTTTTTATTATTCACTCAAACCAGTTGATTGCTTTATTTGATCTGCCATAGTCGTCAGTTCTGCAGGAGTTCTATCCCAGAATCCACCATCGCCCGCAGAAAGATTACTTAGGTGCTCATTTACTTCTGCATGGGTGAGGTAAGGTTCCCCATCAGCTCCTTTAGTATACTGTAATCCTAAGATAAATCCATAAGCTTCAGACAATGCGTGTAGTACATCTGCCCATTCCCCTTTTTCAATTTTTCCAGCAGCTGATCTCAGATAGTATTGAGATTTGTAGCCAATTACCTTAGAAAGTTCTACTTTAATAATAGTAGCCTGAAGATCACGTTCTTCATAATTTTTTGCAACTATAGCTGCTCTTCCAGCTGAAAAAGCATCATAAATACGTTTAGTGATTCCGATTTCTTTCTTTTGACCGTTAATCTTATTAAGGTAATAATTTAAATTAGCACCATCGCGCCCTATTGAAGCGTCTCCTAGTCCAGGAGCATATTGATTATCTAGTCCTTGTAAATAACCAAATCCTTCATCCCAATAGTGTTCCATTGCAGTTATGGTATTTGTTACTTGACCAGCTAACTTGTATTCTTTTTTACCATCATCGTTAGCTTGTTTTGCACCATCTAGTTTAGCGAAAGAAAGATATCCATTAACAATTTGATCAACTTGCAGGGCACCTATTAATCCTTTTGATAAAATCTGATTTAATTCAAAGCCTTTAGCATTAACCATAACTTTTCGGGATGCGTCTTTTTCGACATATAAACCTGCAACAGTTCGCGTAGCGGTTATACTATTATTTACAGCCGGAACTACAATTGTAGTAAATTCTGTTATCCATCCATCAAAAAGAGGTTTTACAGTGGCTGACCCATACTTTCCTACTTTATTACCTACTTTTTTTGTAGATGCATTGAGTGATGCGTCACTAAATCCTTTTCCATTATTGAACATCTCGTTAACGTTAGCCTGAGTTGATGCTTTATCATTCATAGCACTTTTAATTGCAGTAGCCATTTTTAAACGATCAGTTTGACCTGTATAGAACACAGTTGAAACACCATCCCGCGTAAAAGAGTATTCTTCCGGTGGTGAAACTATATTAATTGTTTCAGTAACAGTAATAGTATCCCCCTTAACGTTAACTATCTTTTCTTTCTCTACTATCTTTTCAACCTCTATAGTTTCAGTTTTGGTACAACTTGCTAAAAGTATAATACCTAGTAATAATGTCATTTTTTTCATTTTCTTTTATTTGTAATTAGTCTAAATTAGAATTATTTCATGCAAATATATTTCACAATATTGACATTTCAAAGTTTATTTAGACTAATTACAAATAAAGATTATTTATTGATTAAATTTATTGTTTTTATTTAAATAAAACATAGAAATAACCTTAATAATTTAGTGGGTTTACAAAATTATTAAGGTTATTTCTATGTTTTATTTAAAAAGGCATTACTATACAAGAAACTCTATCCTTTCTTTTGGATTTAACTGATCAAAATGCTCTTGCATTATCTCTATTTCTTCATAAATTAGATGTTTTAGAATTGATCTTAATTCTTTAGTCATTCTATTGGGCGTACCTTTCTTTCTACCAATGTGTTTTATTCCTGTTGTATTTGCCATACTATTTAATACTATTAAAATTTAACTACTTGTTTGTGGTAATGAATTATCGATAAGCCCTTTTGAATTTGGAAATCTGTGAGGATAATTATCAATTCCTTCGTATTCGAGGGTGTCTTTTAAATCGTAGTATTATGTAGGTCTTTGTGAAAAAGTTCGAGAACTGAAACGTCTCGGGTACAAAAGGGAAATATCGAAAGATTGTTTCCCTTTTTTTACCCTAATTTTTAACTTCCATAATTTGATTATAAGACTTGTACTATTGATTATTGCACTCTTTTTTTATCATGAAAATCATGGATCGAATGCAAATTCAAAACTACTCTGAATGATTCTGTTCAAATTAAATATAACAATGTATTTTGGCTTTATAAAAAAATTAAAAAAGCTAAAATACATTTAATTATGAAAAGTATTCGGAAAAATAGCCTAGACAACGAATTAGACAAGACTGACGAGCAAATAATTAGGCTCTTACAAAAAAATGCTAGATTATCTAACAAACAAATAGCTGCAGAAGTTGGTATTGCAGAGTCTACCTGTTCTGAAAGGATGCGAAAACTCCATAGAAAAAAAATATTCTTCGGGTTTCATGCTTTTGTTGATTCTTCCAAACTTGGAACTAATATAGAAGCAATGGTTGCTATAAAATTAACCAAAAACACAAAAGATGAAGTTGAAGACTTTAAAAATTCAATGTCTTTATTGCCAGAGGTTGTAAATATTTATCACTTAGCTGGTCAAGTAGATTTCATGCTTTATATTGCCGTAAGAGACAAAGATCATTTAAGGGATTTTGTAATGGACCATGTTACAAAAGATTATGTGAAAAGTTTAGAAACGTCCTTGATTTATGATTTTTCACAAAACCCATTATTCCCTATTTATTTGGATCATGAATGAAAATAAATAGTGTTTAAATTTTTAATTTAAAACAAACAATTTTAGTTTCAGACATCGCTTCAATAGCTGACTTTACACCTTCTCTACCCATTCCACTACTCTTAACACCTCCAAAAGGCATAGAATCTATTCTATAATCTGTGGAGTCATTAACCATGACACCAGCACATTCTAATTCATTAATTGCCTTGTGTGCATTATTAATGTTTTTAGTAAAAATTGCGGTATGCAAACCAAAAGGAGATTTATTGCAGCATGCTATAGCTTGCTCTAAATTTTTCACCTTTGATAAGGTTACGACAGGGCCAAAAACTTCTTTGCAATTGGTAATATCATTATCGCAGTCAGCTTCCAAAATAGTCGGTGTGTAACAATTTCCAATTGTTTTTCCTCCACAAATTAGTTTTACTCCATGATCTCTACTTTCGGCAATAAACGAATCAATCTGATGAATCGATTCTTTACTTATAATAGGACCCATATCTATATCTTCAGATAATGGTGAGCCAATTTTCAAAGTAGACGTTAATTGAGAAAAATGAGTTAAAAATGAATCATAAATATCCTCTTCAATAAAAATTCTTTTTACGCCAACACAGTTTTGGCCACTTGCAAAAAATGCCCCTGAAACACAAGACTGAACTGCTTCTTCTAAATCTGCATCTGATAAAACGATTACAGGTGAATTAGAACCTAATTCCATTACTATTTTCTTTAGACCAGCTTTGCGCTGGATAACCTTTGCTGCTTCTAACCCCCCTGTAAAACTTATAAGCCGGACTCTTTCATCACAAATTAAAGAATCTCCAAACGTTTCTGGTGATCCTGTAATAATACTTAACATCTCTTTTGGTAGTCCAGATTCAAACAGGATTTCTCCAAACTTAATAGCCACTAAAGGCGTATAATCACTTGGCTTTAATATTACAGGGTTTCCTGCCGCAATAGCTGGCCCTAGCTTGTGGCAAACCAAATTTAAAGGATCATTAAAAGGGGTGATGGCAACAACAATACCAATAGGGAATTTGGTTTCGTATCCAAATCTATCTTCTGAACCTGGAACTGCATTAAATGGAATTGTTTCTCCAATTATTCTTCCTGCCTCTTCAGCAGAAAGTTGCATCGTATGTATAGCTCTTGCGACTTCTTTTCTTGCCTGAACTATGGTCTTAATCCCTTCAGTTGCGATAAGGTTTGATAATATATTAAATTCTCGCTCCATTAGTGTAACGGCTTTCTTAAGAATTGCTATTCTTTTTGACGCCGACATTTTTCTGCCAATTGTCTCACCCATTTTTGCTAGATCAAGTGCATCCGACACATCTTGCTTGGTGGACTGAGGTACAGTTCCAATCTGATCTCCAGTAAAACTATTATAAACAGCTACTGTACTTGCGTGTGTTTTTTCTAAAACCATGTTTATAATTTTAATGGTTAATTATGGATATAATATCATTATATAAAGCAAAACCTGTTTCTATTTTCCCTGCTCCTTCACCAATAATTGTGGTATCTCCCAAAATGTTAGATGTTATTTTTAAAGCATTAGTCGCATCTGAAATACCATATAATGAATCGTCAATTGAGATAAGCTTAGGACTTACTGAACCATGTGCTTTACCATTATTATCCTTCCAAACGCTTCCAATTAGTTTCCATCTCTCATTCTTTGATGATGCTTCTTTTACGTCTGAAAGTGTAATACCTGATATTCCACTAACCTCGATCTCGTCTTGAATTAACTGCTCATCAAAAACAACATTTGCCAAAATCATTACTTTTGCCAATGTGTCTAGACCTTCAACATCACTTGTTGGATCGACTTCCGCATATCCAAGTTTTTGTGCTTGTGAAAGCGCATCATCATAAGTCATTCCTAATTCCATTTTAGACAAGATATAATTGGATGTTCCATTCATAATGCCACTTACAGAAGTGATATCTGAACCTAAAAGACCATTATTTAACACATTAATTATTGGAGTACCACTCATTACAGTTCCTTCAATTGCAACATTTTTCTTCATTAATGCAGCTAAATTGAAAATCTGTTTATATGCTACAGCAAATGGTCCTTTGTTAGTAGTGACGACATGTTTGTTAGATTTTAGTGCAGATTCCATGTGAGACGTTGCAGGTTGTCCTGTTTTAATATCGGTAAAACTAGCCTCGATAATGATATCTGCATTAATTTCTTGTATTGCTTTAGGAATATCAATTATAGTCTCTGTTAGCAAACTATAATCACCTTTTTTAGCATTTAAAAGCACATCTTGCATGTGAATACCATTAGGATCAATCTTACAGCCTTTCATTATATCCAGTATCCCTACTGTTTGTATTTCTTGTTTCTTAACCAGGGGCAGCACAGAATTATTATCTAAAATAATTTCAGCTAAACCTTGTGACACAACACCAAACCCTACATATACTATTTTAACCATTTGCAATTATTTGAATTCATTTTTACAAATCAAAACTATGTATAAATTCGATTTAAATGTTAAAACATGAACTATGTTCGTAATAAATATTAATTAATGAATTAAATTCGAATGACTGGAAAATAAGTATTAGAAAGAATATTATAATCGTTTCAGGAATAATTTATTGAGTTGATTCCTGGTAATTATTAAAAATATGAATTAATAAACACGAACAAACTAGGTGAGTTTTATTTTACATACTATATAATACTATTATAGTTTAATGTCCTTGAGGTAATACTAAATCACTACTGTCTTAAGATTTAATAAGCGGTAAGCCACGATAATAAGCTAAAACCTCATTATAAAGCAATTGCCGCAGATCGTATATATCCGTTAGGTTTTGGTCGAAAGAGTTCGAGAATGGTGACGTAAGGGCACAAGAGGGAAGCCCTGAAAGATTGTTTCCGTTTTTATATTTCCAATACTTCTAGTTTTAAAGCTCGCCTGTTTTTAATTGTTCAATCGCATAGTTTGCAGCACGAGCAGAAATAGCCATAAAGGTTAAAGAAGGATTCTGAGTTGAAGTGGATGTCATACAAGCGCCATCAGTTACAAAAACGTTTTTACAGTGATGCATTTGATTCCAAGCATTCAACATCGACGTCTTGGGGTCTTTACCCATTCGAACACCTCCCATTTCATGAATATCGTTCCCTGGTGTGCGATTGTTATCATGCGTTTGAATGTTTATAAAACCTGCTTTGGTATACATATCGGTAAATTCATCGAAAAAATCATTCAACATCTTTTCATCGTTGTCATCGTAATCAACATCGACATTCAATTGAGGAATTCCCCATTGATCAACTTTTTCTGTATCCAGAGTCACTTGATTACTCTCCTTCGGAATGGTTTCGCCCATCATATGAGAATTGACATTCCACAGCCCTGTTTCTTTGGTATTAACCAAATCGTTTTTTAGATACATTCCAATATCATCACTTTTAATTTCACGAACAGGTTGTGCTCCAAAGCCTGCAGCATAACCTCTTAAAAAGTTTGTTTCCTGACGATAAACATTTCTAAATCTTGGAATGTAATGTGACGTGGGCTTTGCTCCCTCTGTAGTAAAGTTGGCGTGCCCTTCGTGTTGGGCATTAATCACCCCCCGGTAGTTGTGAAAAGCAATATACTTCCCAAGAACACCGCTATCATTACCTAATCCGTTTGGAAAACGTTTTGATTTTGAATTCATTAAAATCAAATTTGTGTTCAGTGTTGCTGCGGTCACAAAAATAACTTTAGCAAAATACTCGGATGTTTCTTTGGTAATAGCATCCAACACTTTTACTCCTACGGCCTTTTGTTTATCTTCATCGTAAATGATCGAATGCACAACCGAATTTGGACGAAGTGTCATGTTGCCCGTTTTTAACGCCCAAGGAATCAATGTTGAATTTACATTAAAGTAACCCCCAAGCGGGCAACCTCGTTGACAAACTCTTCGACTCATGCATACTGCCCTACCCTGTTCAATAAAAATAGGTTTACTTTCCGATAAATGTGCACAGCGTCCATATATAACATGACGGTCGTCGAAGTGTGCTTTCATTTTTTGACTAAAATAATCCTCAACGCAATTGGTTTCCCATGGTTTTAAAAAATCACCATCGGGTAAGATATCCAAACCATCTTTATTTCCACTTACTCCAACAAAACGTTCTACATAAGTATACCAATCAGCAAGGTCATTATAACTAATGGGCCAATCGACGGCAAAACCATCACGAGTTGGTCCTTCAAAATCATATTTACTCCAACGTTGTACTTGTCGAGCCCACATAATAGACTTCCCGCCTACTTGATAACCACGAATCCATTGGAATGGTTTTTTCTGAACATATTCGTGCTCCTTGTCTTTTACGAAAAAATGCTTTGCATCTTCACGAAAGGCATAGCAACTACTAGCAACAGGGTTGTCTGAAATCTCTTTATCAGTCAGTTGACCACGATGTTTAAACTCCCAAGGTTGCATGTTGGTCGTAGGATAATCTTTTAAATGTTCCACATTGGGACCTCGTTCCAACAACAGCGTTTTAAAACCTTGCTCGCTAAACTCTTTTGCTGCCCATCCTCCGGACATTCCTGCTCCAACAACAATGGTATCAAATGTATTTGTGTTTTCTGTCATCATCAATATAATTAAACAGAAACGCAGCCGTTATAGCGTCCCGGCATAAATTCAAAATTTAAATAATTTTTCATGTAATTTTCTGAGGTTGTGAAATGACGTAGCGAATGCCTTTTAATCGTGCTGACAAAAAAACTTTTTTCATCACTACAATCAATTGTTTTTCCAATACACGCTAACTGATCCTCTACTACAAGGTCTTCAAAAGAAATGCCGTAAGTTATCATTACATGCTTTTTAAACTCTGCCATTCCAAATAAATAATCCAAAATCTGTTGAGAATCAAAACCATCGTTAATCATCGTTAGAACAAAATCTATACGAGATTCCATTGTTGGAAAACTTTCAGTGTCTTCGGGCAAAATTAAATTCGAAAGTAAATTAATCAAGTTGCTATCAGATATTTGTATCGGAAGATTGTTATGGAGAGTAATTTCTGATTGACGAGAACAATAGTATGGCAAAATTGCGATTCCTCCGCTAAGCCAGGCTATTTTCTGAAGAGCACTTCTTCGTTTCATAATTTTATACTTAACATTGTTTACATCGCTTAAATTATGAAAAAATATTGCTTTTATGGTTAAAGAAATCATTTTTAAATAAAAAATTAAATTTTGTTCTTTATAAGAATTCAGGGGTCAAATGCAAATTTGAAAACAACTATAAATGCTTCTACTTAAATTGAATATGAAATGTATTATAACGTTTTACAGAATACCATCTATTAAGCTCCGTTAGCATCAATCTTTCTACCTTCAAATTAATACAGGTGACACAATAAGGAATTAAATACTTTTTAGGATAGTCTAAATCAAAATCTCTTAAAATAAATTATCGAAACTAAATATATAATGTGTACATGGTTCACCAATATGGTCAACCAGAATAAAACGCCTACTAAACTGAAGTGTAAATAAGACTTTATTATGAAAATTTATTTTGCAGAAAAACGAATAATTGAATATTATTTTGAAATAAATTTTTGCATAAAAAGGAATTTATAAAACCCAAAAAAACATACGTCTTGGCATCAGTTGAAAACAAAAAATTAACATTAAAAAGAGTAATCACAATTATCTTGGGCTTTGGCCCTGGCATATTTGTAATTGGCTATACGATTGATACCGGGGGTGTGACTTCAATGATTGTTGCTGGAAATAAATTCGGAATGCAGTTACTATGGGTCCTTGTACTGAGTTATTTGTTTTCTGTGACACTAATGTTTGCATATGGCAATTATGCATTGATTACAGGAAACTGCGCTTTATGGGTTTAAAAAGCATTTGAAATTTGGGAAAGCTATGGCTATCCTAATTATAATTGGAATTACGTTTGGTCAGTGGAATTCTTTAATGGGTATTTTAGGGATTTTATCCAATATTTTTTTAGATTTTACCAATCAATTTTGAAGGGTTAATTGCTTACCAATACCAAACTGTATTGATAATAGCCCTCATAATAATTATTGTTTTTTACTTGCTGATGCTAATTGGCAAGTACACTTTTTTTTGAAAAAAATTTTTAAGTGTGATGGGCTTATCGTTTATAATATCATTGTTCTTTGTTGAGCCACTTTCAGTGGGTATTATTAAAGGATTGGCTCCAAAAATACCCAAAGTTACTTTAGGTAAGATGTTGGTTGCTGCATTTGTTGGAACTACGATGGAGGCGGCAACGTTTTTGTCTCGCCCGCTTTTTATAAAAGAAAAAAGGGTAGATCTTTAAATATTTAAAGCAACAAAAGAAGGATTCATTTACAGCAGCAGTTTTGATATTCATTATCAGTGCTACAATTATGGCAGTAGCTGCTGGCGCATTGTTTTACGAAGGAAAAAAAGTTACTCAGGTACTCGATATGGCCAATACGTTGGAACCAATTGCCAGGAAATGGGGCGTTACTATTTTCTTTTTTGGAGCACTAAGCGCTGGTCTATCCTCAATTTTTACCTGTTTATTAATTGCACCATAACTCGTTGCATATTATCAATCAAGGACCTTAGACACGAGTTTACGTCAGTTTAGATTCATTACTGGAATTGACTGTTTGGTTTCTTTAATAAATACTGCATTTGGAGCAAATCAAATTGAAATTCAAATTCTCTCCTAAGTATTTAATGTATTTGTATTGCCCTCAGGAATCATTTGCGTGTGAAGCAGTAAAAAAGTAATGAAATACTATAAAACGAGCACAGGGATTTATATCGGAATATATACGGCTTTATTGTTTTCGTTAGTGATTTCATACAATGGTGTTTTAGCACTTTTAAATTATTTTTAATAAACAAAAAAGTAGAATACATATATCAATTAAAATAATAAAACAGAATTACACTTAAGAAATATGTTGAAATTACAAAGTAAAGTAGCAATAGTAAGTGGAGGTTCACGAGATATCGGGAGAGCAATCTCTTTAAAATTAGCAAAAGAAGGAGTTAAGGTTTTAGTTAATTATTTAATAGCAAGGAAGAAGGAAATGAAACTGTTCGCCTAATTAAGGAAAACGGTGGCAAAGCAATTGCAACCTATACTAATGTAACGAATCAAGATGATATTAATAATCTGGTAGCCCAAACAAAAGCTGCTTTCAGTGAAAAAAATAGACATTTTAGTAAATAACTCTGGAGGATTATTTGCACGTAAATCGATTGAAGAGGTTGATGTTTCGTTTTATGAGCTCGTGATGAATGTAAACTTTCAGTCTGTTTTTTTTTGTGACGCAAGCCTTTAAACCTTTACCCAACTCTGGCGGCACTGTTATTAATTTATCTTACAAGCAGCTCGGGATGGCGGCGGCGGCGGTTCTAGCTTGTATGCAGCCTCTAAAGGTGGGGTTGCAACATATTCTACAGCATTAGCAAAAGAATTTGGACCTCAGGGTATTCGAGTAAATTGGATCTTTCCAGTGATGATTGCCATAAAATTACATGATGACTTCACAAAAGACGAAATAAAAGAAAATTTTGCGAACACAACTCCACTTAAACGCGGGGGAAAGCCGAAGAAGTTGCTGATTTAGTTGCTTATGTAGCATCGAGTGAAGCTTCATTTATTACTGGGAATAATCTAGAGATCAATGGCGGCTTAGTGTTTAGCTGAAAAACTGTTGATTGCAGAATTACTTGAAAAGTAATTCTGCAATCTTTCCTTTACAATCAGCATATGCAATAGAATCGTTTAAAAAACGAATAGTATAAAAATCTTCATCGCTTAAATGCTGCCATGTTGAGCCAGAATCAAGGGAATAGTCTACACCCTCAAACCCAACAGCAACTAGTTTTTCTCCATTACTGTTAGGGATATATTGAACACAACTTCTGTAACCCAAATTTCGATTATTAGCTAACAACTTCCACATTTTACCAGCGCCTGTAGTCCGTATTTGATTAAAATGTCTCGTTTCAGTTTTGTGTGATCACCCCCTATTGCATATCCATTTTTTTGTCATAAAAAGCAATACTGAAGATTCCAGTAGTTGATTAACATTGTATAATAGGAGTTTCAGTTACATGCCAGCTACGGCCTTTATTGCTTGAAAAATAGATCCTACTATTTAATCCTCCGCTGGCTATCCAAGTGTCATTTTCAACAATGACTATATTGGTGTCAATTGCGGCAAAAAAACTTTCGCTTTCCTCGATATCACTAGAAACTGAACAATTGAGCTTAGTCCATGAATCTCCTCCATCTCGATTAATCAAAATGCTGATACAATTATCTGTAAGATCACCTACCGCTATCCTCTCTTTGTTATTCCAAAACTCCGTAGAGTCATAAAACACTTTGGGATGTGACTCTTTGTAAACAACCTTCCCGTTTTCAAATAATAACGTAGGGTTTGCAATTGAAATTGCAAACACATCCTTATCTGTCACAGCCAATGCGCTGAAATTCGGAATAAGAGAATCCATGGGTAAACTATATTACTCTTGCTTGATTTGTTTGGGCGTGTCAGCTACAAATAAATATATCGCCCCAATTGAAATAACTCTATAAGTTGAATTATTTTGATTTCATTAGCTATTAAGATTAATGTAGAATACAGTATTAGTATTAGACTGTAAAATTGATTTTAAATAGAATAAGAACATCATAACTAATTAATTTTAAAGAAAAAGTTAAAAAAATTTATTTAAAAACATGAAATTATAACTAGATTTAAAAATCTGGTTTTCTTAAGACTCCTGTACAAATAGAATTATGATGCATGTGTAAATATAAAAATCAAAAATCTTACACACCAAAATTGGAATATTTAAACAACAATAAACTCTAAATTCCATTAAAATAAATGCTTTGGGAATTGAATTCGGAATTAAAATAATTTTAAGCTTGCAGTATATTATTATAATTCAGTATATTTGTTTGTTAATCAAAATAAAATATAAAAATGAAAAAAATTAAACAAGGATTGCTTATGCTCAGTGCCATTACAATCGCTGCGTGTTCAAGTGATAATGATACAGTAGAAAGTTTAAAAACTTTTAGTGGAAATGTAAGTATCACAAATGCTTCCGAACTAGATGCTGCAATAAAACTAGGACAAATGTTAACTGAAGTTAACGGCTCTGTGACAATATCCACAGGTGGTTCTACTGGAATTACAGCAGCAGGTGCTAGCCAAGCTTCACAATTTATAGGATCTGTATCTGGTGATTTAATCATAACAAATCCTGATGGTGTTATACAACTTCCAAGCCTAACAACTGTTGGTGGTCTTTACAGTGTAGATGGAACAGATGCTTATGATGAGCTTCTTACAAGCGTTGGTACCTTAAATTTAAGCTATGACGGAAAATATGCAATGCCTAATCTTATTTCAGCTACCACTGTAACTCTGGATCTTGGTCCATCAATTGGGAGTTCACAAAAAGCGAGTAAAGGTAAAATACTAAATGTTACTGAAATTTCATTTGAGGGATTAAGAAAAAATAATAACTTCAACGGTGGTGTTCTAACTAGTGATACTGTTGAAAGAGTCTATCTTGGTGCAGGTGTGGTTGTTACCAGAATCACAATGACAAAAGCAAAAACAATTATCCTGACAAATCCTGATCCTGTAGATAATTTAAGTATTCTCGCACCTTTAGCTACAAGTATTAAAATTGAAACTGAAAAAGTTATAACTATGACTATTACAGCGAGTCCTGACGGTACTGTTGAGGTCGCTGTTAAAGAAGCCAGATCAATAACTATAACTGCAAAAATTGTTGATTTAGGTGGCCTGATAACTGTTGTAACTTTAGAAATTGAAGCAGAAGAAATTACAAATAATAATTCAGGTGTAGTACACAATTCTGGAGGAAGTCACAACTCAGGTGGTAGCGACGGATAAAAAATATTCTAATTTTTATATTAAAGGCGATTGATTTTATCAATCGCCTTTTTTTTTTAAGTATACAATAACAATTATACATCTAAAAATTGTAAGAAAAGATAAATTAGGATAATAGAACTTCGACAATAATTAAATTTGAAGAGCCAATAGATTTAATATAACCATGTATTAGTGAAGTGATAAGTAAGAACATATGGCATTGATCAATACAGCACAACAAGGACATTACATTGATCTAGAATACGACCTTTAATTTAGGGAAAAGCAAATGAGGGAATTAAAATCTTTTTAATTTAAGCCTTTCGATCAAGGATTTTCGCAAAACTTCAGGATAGTATTCAGTAAATTGATTTAAAATATTAGAGCCTGTAAAAAATTCAGTAGCAATATTATTAGCATCAGACACATAATTATAAATCAAATCAAAATGCTCACGTGTTCGAATACGAATACGTTTAGGCTTTAGATGTTTTTTAGGACCAATTGGAACGCGAAAATCAAATCCAACCATACTACCAAAATTAGTTTTATTTAGAAATAAACTAACAAACACCTCATTGAATTGACGGGTCATACGAGCTTTATACCCTAGATCTGTTCCTAAAAAAGTACCGTATCTGAATGACAAGTCTGTATCATATTTATTCCAACGATAAATAAATCCACCCGTCATAATATATTTATTTATAGTATTGCTTTCAGCCTCAAAGTCTTTATTTAAGCGCCCCATTCTTGTAATTCCAAAATCAACTCTTAATCTTAATCGTTCAGCATCTAAAAAACGATCCATCCGACTATAAATCCCAAACCGGGAATTAGTAAAATATCCCACATTAATATTTAAAAAAGTATTCTTTTTAAATCGAAAATCTTGAGTCAGTCGACTCATGACCATATAAGAATCTTCGTTATCAACATCGTTAAAGGTAGGTATATTATATCGTCCAGAAAGTATAACTCCAGGACCTAAAACACTTTGGAGTTCAGGTTGAATATTGATTTTCTGACGGATAGAATTATCATAATTTCCCAATATATAATCTAAACTTAATCCAACAACAGCATCAAATTTCTTAAAACTCTCGTTTGTTTTTTTAAGATCTTCAAATAGATTTGCTATCTGATCAACATTAATACTAAATTCAGCTTGTTGTATCCAATCTTCAATCCCGATAAGCCCAGATTTAAAATTCAACCAACTTTGTGAACTGAAGTGAACCTTGGTCATTGGTAAACCTCTATTCTGAATAAGAATAGAAATATCAGTTAAATTATCAGAATATTCTAGGAGTGCTAAAACGATTGCTAAAGCATCTCCCTCATATCGGTATCGATTATTTTCATAAGTAAGAAAATAATGTGATTCTTGTTTGAATTCTGCTAAATTTTCAAATCCTTCAGCCTCTAATTTATTAAGATTACTTTGACCAAAAATCAAATTTATTCCAGCAAAAAATAATATTATTCCTTTATACATATAAAATTCTTTTAAAGCGTGTACCGATAAGCAATTACTGCTGTAGTTTTTTTAAGATCCATAACACCAAACATTAAATGCAATCGTTTCCACAAATGGGTGCGAACTGCTGCATTTATCATTTTTGTATCATAGTCCATTACAAATTCAAGATTAGGGATATTTTTGTGACTTAGACTCCCCCCCCAAAAAAGCCCTTTAAAATCCTGTGCTTTGATGTCCAGAAAATCTGAAGAATTCCCAAGTGTAATTCCCAATTTGAAATCGTTAACTAAAAAATGCTTTGTAGCTACAAAATAAAAAGATGAAAAATTGGAGCAACCTTTGCAGGTAAGATCAAAAGCTGCACTAAGATCCTGAACACCTACTGTCAGATTGGGAAGATATTTTCTTTCTTTAATAATTCGAAATCGGGCTGTAAACATTCGATCTGGAAAATACTGTGTGGTGGGATTGACACGACTATCTAATTCATGTGTATAGCGGAACATTACTTCTAAATAAGGTAAAATATTAATTGTTATGAATGTGTTGGAACCAGGACTTTCTACTATTTGTTGTCGTTTAGCACCATGAGTTCTTTTAAAATAACCAGAAGGGGTATAGGTAGCTCCAATAGAAAAAGTTTTATCTGGGTACATATCAGCAGTTGGAATTCGAACTAATCCTCTAGTACCAGTTAATGATTGTCCTAGCACTACTAAGACTCCACACAGAAAGAATAGTAGAAATAAGTAGTTTTTCATGTAATAAATTGTTTTAAATAAAAATATGGTTTTTAAAATAATTATAGCCAGCAATTATAAAAACTTAACTCATGAATAAAGCTTTTATATTCCAAGGAGGGGTTACTTAATGTTTTGATTAGGCGTCATTTTCAAATTAATTATTTCGAACATAATAGATAATTAATTATCATCTTGTATGCGGTCTTCTTCTTGAGTAGTATTTCGATCTGTTTTGCTTTTACCAAATTTTGACCCAAAATTATAGGCTAGCCTAAGTTGAACGTTCTGTCTAGATTCATTACTCTCCACCGAAGCATTAACATTACCATAATCTATAACACCTACAAAACCTCTATTTAATATTTTATTAAATCCTAAATTCACTTTTAACTGATTATCCAAAAACTTTTTCCCAAAAGAAAAATCTAAATTGGCAAACCAACTTACTTCAACGCCTCCTTCTAAAGCACCAGTTCCATAGTTCCCACTCACCTCAAAATTAATCTCATAGGGCAAGTCATAGCTTGCTTGAGTAAACCAAATTAAACTCCACTTGTTCAAGTCTATTAAATAGCTTGAAGATTCGTAATCGGTATTGATCACAATAAAACCTGTGAATCCTTCAACACCTTTAATAAAGTTCAGAGGTCCAAATAATCTAAAATTCCAGTTTGCATTGTTTTCAACATTCACTTCCATTTGTCGAATTTGTGCCGTAGCGTCATCCTGTTGGATTAGTTCAAAAATTGCATCCTGTGTATCGCTATAACCAATGCCGAAAAACGGTTGTCCTTCATAGGTTAAATTAAACTGGTATTTGTCGGTATAAGAAGGGGTTAAGTTGGGGTTTCCTTGGCTTGCCGAATATGGATCTAAAAATTCAGCAAAAGAGTTCAAACTCCCATACGATGGCCTTCTGATTCTATAACTATACGATAAATTAGCACCC
>Ga0307998_1000973_pt1 | contig 15746 bp, 9 predicted proteins | sample Davwhametageno37_FD_203147 | JGI IMG/M metagenome (GOLD analysis project Ga0307998, IMG submission 203147) | Marine microbial communities from Davis Island wharf, Antarctic Ocean - #37 | ecosystem: Environmental > Aquatic > Marine > Unclassified | place: Antarctic Ocean: Davis Island wharf... | reverse complement strand
TAGTCTTGAGCCAATAAAGATTGACCTAAAACTATGGTAGTAAAGCATAAAAAAAGCCTTAAACTAAGATTTGGCCTTTTCATTCTTTTGCTTTCGGTACACCAAATATGAAGGAAGTTGAGCTAGTAAAACAATTACAATTGTCATTACAATAAACTTCCGATTAGCTTCCATAACTAACAAACCTGCTTGGCTAATGACTAATAATGTATAAGTATAGATTATTGCAACTGAAGCTCTATGAGACAAGCCGAGATCTATTAATTTATGATGAATATGATTCCTATCTGCTGAAAACGGGCTTCTCCCTCTAAATGTTCTATAAATAAATATGCGCAGAGTATCCATTAACGGGTAAACTATTACAGACATTGCGAATAATGGTTTTGAAATAAGCAGCAATTTAACAGGAAGTTTACTGGTGTCATATTCAATCACTTTAATCGCTAAAACCGAAACTACAAGGCCTATAATTAAAGATCCTGAATCTCCCATAAAAATCTTTGCAGGCTCAAAATTGAATACCAAAAAACCCAATAATGCACCAGCCAAAGCAAACCCAAGTATGGCATTTTCTATTGATCCAGCCAAATAAAACCAAATACCATAAGAGACACAGGATATTGTCGCTACTCCAGCTGCCAAGCCGTCAATTCCATCAATAAGATTGAAAGCATTTACTACTACAGTATATGTAAAAACTGAGAGTAATATACTTGCCCATAAAGGTAATTCATAAACACCGAAAAGGCCATACATGTCTGTAATTCGAATGTCTGCCATGATCACCAAAATAAAGGCAACGGCTAGATGACCTATTAGTTTTTTAACCGGAGCTGTTCCAACCAAATCATCTTTAATTCCAATAAAAAACAAAATAATCATGCAGGCTGCTATGTACTTAAAGTCTGCATTTTCTACAACTGGAAACCATAGTAGATATGAGAACAGTGTCCCTCCAAATATCAAGATTCCACCAATTGTTGGGATATGACGTTTGTGCACTTTACGTGCGTCACCTGGAGCATCCACTAGTTTTTTAAGATAAGCAACTCTAATGAGTGCAGGAGTTGCTATTAAAACAACTAAAAAGGAGGTCGCTATTGCAAGTAGTATCTTAATCAAAACTTTGTGTTCTAATAGAATTCAAATGTATCAAAAATCGAAGTATAGGTTTTGTAACTCTGTTCGAAAAGCTAAATAAAACCACTGTGATTCACTAGTTATGGTCGGCATTTCTAAATTACGTTGTTGCATACCAAGAAGAACTATCCAGTTTCTAGACGGATTTAGTAAATAACCCAATTCAACTGTAGTAATTGACACGTTTTGAATAACATTTGAAACTACTGACACTGCTCCACTAGTTTGGGCAATACCCACTGTTCTTTTCTGATGATTATACTTAACCCTAAAAAATAGATCATGCCATGAATAATTGACTCTCGCGATAAACTCTTCACTGCCTTGAATAGAGAAATTGCCCAACCCTTCATTGTAATGAGAGAAATTAAAACCTGAATTAGAATTTGAATACAGCCCATTCTCGATGGTATTATATTCGGTGTGAAGAAATAGATTCTCAATTTTAAAAGCGTCAAACCACTTCGCTCCAAATTGGCTTCCGAACTTCCTTCCATTATCTTCACTTAACGCTATTTGTGTATAAAGTGCGAGTTTTTTAATGGGGTTTAATCTAGCATTTACGCCAACAACACCTTTATAATTATCCGATTGCAAACCATTAATTCCAGAATTCATAAACAGAATTGGCATATAAAAATTTGCAGGAAGTTTCACCGTTCCATTCGTGTCCCAATTTTGCCAAACACCACCTTCAAAAAGGCCAATCTCCAATTTGGCATTAGGTTGGAAATTCAAAACATGAAATGTGCCTGCTTTTCTTTGAAACTGGGCCTCTGTAGCGCCTGTTGCCGGTAATCGAGTTAACTCCTGTAAACTCGCAATGGAAGGTTGGTACAACAATTTGCCTCGAAACATTGAAAACCCAACTTTTAAATACGGATAATTAAATGCAAAATCAGACAAAAGAATACTTCGATACCCATTACCGTAGAAGTTTTTTCCGTGCCCTGCTTGAATATTTAACCATTTCTTAGGCTGAAAATACATTACGGCGGTTGCTCTTGCGTAATCGAAACCCGTTTTCTTAAACGGTTTTGTGCGACCTTGCCCTGGAACCACGCCGTTTTCGTTAACATAATTCGAAAGATAAGTTGGGAAAAATGATTGATTTTCCCAAACCGAAGTATAAAAGCCGAATTTCTTACCCACCGTTCCTTCTATTACAATTCCTCTTGAATTTGTACTTAACGATTGACTGGAAGTGTCAGATAGATCAGTCCCTAATTGGAAATTTACCAGAGGATTAATTTTCAAAGAAAAATTTGTAGTGTCAATAGAAATCAAATCTTCATTCCAGAGTTTTCTTCCTATCCATTTTTCATAACGACGTTTTTGCCATCGCTCCTTATCCATTTCACGCAAAGTATCATCTGAAAACTGAACAACCCATTGATGAACGCTTGGGTGATTTACGATTTGATATTCGTAAATTTTTCGTTCTAAATTTAAATTGGAACTGTGCTGAAAAGGTGAAATATTAACCTGAGCATTAGCAAGAGGAATACAGCAAAGAGAAAATAATACAATTAGTATAAAGCGCACAATTGCAAATTAAGCGAATTCAGATTGCTTAAATTCCGAATAAACACTTTCTATACCTTCTTTCAATTCTAATTTGTGTTTCCAGCCTAATTTGTGAAGCCTTGATACATCCATTAATTTCCGAGGTGTTCCATCAGGCTTTGAACTATCGAAGGTTAATTCACCATCAAAGCCAACTATTGACTTTATCAAGAGCGCTAAATCTTTTATAGAAATATCTTCACCGGTCCCAATATTCAACCAATCTTCTCCATCATAATCAGTCATTAAAAAAACACACGCTTCAGCAAGATCATTAACATGTAGAAACTCTCTTTTTGGTGATCCACTACCCCATACCTCTACACTAGAGAGGTTATTCTTTTTAGCTTCATGAAATTTTCGAAGTAATGCTGGCAAGACATGTGAATTCTGTAGATCATAATTGTCATTTGGGCCGTACAAATTTGTTGGCATGGCTGAAATAAAATTAGCTCCGTATTGCCTTCTGTAACTTTCGCACAATTTTATACCCGCAATTTTTGCAATTGCATAAGGTTCGTTAGTCTGCTCTAGTTCACCTGTAAGCAAATAGTCTTCAGTCATTGGCTGAGGAGCTAACTTTGGATAAATGCAGGACGAACCTAAAAATAGCAATTTTTCAACCTTAGATTTATATGCCGAATCGATTATATTGGCCTCAATCATTAGATTATCGTATAAAAACTCTGCACGATAAATATTATTCGCTTGAATTCCTCCAACCTTGGCTGCAGCTAAAAAAACGTAGTTTGGTTTTTCTTCATTAAAAAAATCCGATACCGCTTGCTGATTTCTAAGATCTAGCTCTTTTGAAGATCTTCCTAAAATATTATTGTAGCCTAAGGACTTCAATCTTCTTACTATAGATGAGCCCACCATACCATTGTGACCCGCTACATATATTTTATCTGAAAATTTCAAATTATTCTTGACTTAAATTGACGTTATGACCACCTTCCATGAGGTATTTCTTTTGTCCAAAATGATCCATATCTGCTGTAACCATTTCTTTCACCAAAGCATTAATATCATGTTTTGGATCCCAACCCAATTCTGTTTTAGCCTTGGTTGCATCACCAATCAACAATTCCACCTCAGTTGGACGGTAATATCGAGGGTCAACCTCAACTAATACTCTACCCGTTTCCGAACAAGTACCCTTTTCATTTTCTTCTTTTCCTGTCCATTCCAAAGTAATTCCAACTTCTTTAAAAGATCGATTTACAAAGTCTCTTACCGAATACATTTTACCTGTAGCAAGCACATAATCATCAGCAACATCTTGCTGTAGCATACGCCACATACCTTCTACGTAATCTTTAGCATGGCCCCAATCTCTTTGAGCATCCATATTTCCTAGAAATAGTTTTTCAGATAACCCAAGTTTTATTTGAGCTGCTGCCCTAGTAATTTTTCGAGTAACGAATGTCTCTCCACGCAATGGACTTTCATGATTGAACAAAATTCCATTACAAGCAAACATTCCATAAGACTCTCGATAATTCTTTATAATCCAGAATCCATACAACTTAGCTACTCCATATGGGCTACGTGGGTAAAAAGGAGTTTTTTCAGTTTGCGGAATTTCTTGAACTTTTCCGTAAAGTTCAGAGGTCGAAGCTTGATACAGTTTAGTTTTCTTTTCTAAACCTAAAATCCGAATTGCTTCTAGAATTCTCAATGTTCCAATTCCGTCGGCATTTGCGGTATACTCAGGCATATCAAAACTTACCTTAACATGACTCATAGCCGCCAAATTGTAAATTTCATCAGGCTGTGTTTCCTGAATAATTCGAATCAAATTCGTAGAATCAGTCAAATCTCCATAATGCAGAAAAAACTTAACGCCTTTTTTGTGAAAATCTTGATACAAATGATCAATTCTATCGGTATTAAAAAGTGAACTTCTTCTTTTTAAACCATGAACGGTATATCCTTTCTCGAGTAATAATTCCGCTAAGTACGCGCCATCTTGACCCGTTACACCTGTTATTAAAGCAACTTTATTCATATTAGCGCAAAGCTATTCAATTTGATTTTCTATTACAATCTATGCAACTTAATAACTTGAACCAGCAGCCCCAACTTTTTCGATAGGATGCCAAGTAGTTTTCACCTCATTTAGTGTCTTTATAAGATATGGCGACTCTCCGTTATCTGATAAAATTGACTCTGACGAATAATGAGCAATCCGCTTTAGGTTATCAGCCGATTTTTCTTTTAAATCTATAATCGTTTTCTTGTCTGAACCACAATAAACCAAAGCATTTACATCCATATGTTGCACTATGTGCGGCAATAACTCATCTTTATTACCAGTAAGAATATTAACTACTCCCCCAGGAACATCTGAATCGTTTAACACTTCGGCAAGTGTTACACTGCTTAAAGGTTTTGCTTCCGAAGCAATGGCAATTACCGAATTACCTCCTGCAATAGCCGTTGCTATTATTGTTGAAATGCCTAAAAGAGAACTTTCTTCCGGAGCAGTAGAAGCAACGACTCCCATAGGTTCTAAAACTGAAAAGTTGAAATGATTAGAAGCAACGGGATTGACTGAACTAAAAATCTGCTGATACTTATCACACCAACCAGCATAATATACCCATCTATCGATAGTTGCATTTACTTCTTCCTCTGCTTGTTTTTTAGAAGAGCCTTGCATCTCCAATTCACTGATAAATTGAGCTCGACGCCCTTCCATTATTTCAGCAATGCGATATAATATTTGAGACCTATTGTAAGCCGACCGTTCTGCCCATGCTGATTGAGCGGCTCTAGCCACAACAACAGCATTTCTAAAATCCTTTCGAGAACTCTGGCAAACGTTTACGTCTATTCCTTTAGGGTTATAAAACCTACCAGACTCTGTTCTAGGAAACTTACCGCCGATATATATCTTGTATGTTTTCTTGATTTCCAATCGTGCCATCTTAGTCGTTAAATTTTAAATAAGATTCTAACCCATGAACTCCACCTTCTCTTCCGAATCCACTTTCCTTGTATCCACCAAATGGACTAGTCGGGTCAAACTTATTGAAGGTATTTGCCCAAATTACTCCAGCTCTTAATTGACTGGTAAGATTAAATATTTTAGAACCTTTATCTGTCCATACACCAGCAGATAGGCCATAAGGAGTATTATTTGCCTTTTGAACTACTTCGCTGATGGTTCTGAAAGTTTGAACCGCTAATACAGGTCCAAATATTTCTTCTTGAACGATTCTATTACTCTGAGCAGCTCCCGTGAAAATCGTTGGTTTACACCAAAATCCTTTTGATGGAACCAAGCAACTGGATTGGAACATTTCTAATCCTTCCTCTTTTCCAATTTTCAAATATTTATTAATGGTTTCTAATTGGCTTTTCGAGTTAATCGCACCAATGTCTGTGTTCTTGTCCATAGGATCGCCTACCACTAAATTTTCAATTCGTGCTTTTAGTTTTTGAATCACTTCATCATGAACTGATTCTTGAACGAATAATCTAGACCCAGCACAACATACATGTCCTTGATTAAAGTAAATGCCATTTATAATTCCTTCAACTGCCTGATTAATTGCAGCATCTTCAAATATGATATTCGCAGCTTTGCCTCCTAATTCTAGCGTGAGCTTTTTATCGGTGTTTGCAGTGGCACGCTGAATAATCTTCCCGACTTCAGTAGACCCTGTAAAGGCAATTTTATTCACCTTAGGATGATTCACAATAGCAGTGCCAGTTGCTCCAGCGCCTGTTACAATATTTACAACTCCTGGAGGAAACTCAGCTTCTTCAATTATCTCTGCCAGTTTTAAAGCCGTTAAAGGAGTGGTCTCGGCTGGCTTTAACACAACCGTGTTACCACAAGCTAATGCTGGCGCTAATTTCCAAGCAGCCATAAGCAGTGGGAAATTCCAAGGAATTATTTGCCCAGCGACTCCTATTGGTTCAGTTTTTCGATTTGGAAAAGCATATTCCAGTTTATCAGCCCATCCCGCATGATAAAAGAAATGTGCCGATGCCAAGGGAATGTCAATATCTCTTGATTCTCGAATAGGTTTTCCTCCATCAAGAGTTTCTATCACAGATAGTTCTCTAGCCTTTTCTTGAATCAAACGTGCTAATCGGAATAGATATTTACCTCTTTCTTTACCCGATAAAGTAGACCAACCTTTAAATGCTTTTTCCGCAGCAGAAACCGCGGCATCAACATCTGCCTCGTTTGCCTCTGCAACTTGGGCTATTACTTTTTCATTAGACGGGTTTATGGTCTTAAAGTACTTTCCGCTTTTTGGCTTTGTCCATTTGCCATTAATGAATAAATCGTATTGATCTTTTAATTGAATATGACCCGCACTTTCTAGAGCAGGTGAAAATTCAAAAACACTTTTATTTTTTGCTGCCATTTCTTAGTCTATTGAAAAATAATCAGAAGATTGATAGGCGCCAGTTTGCGCTTTTGCGTACTGCATTAAAAGATCGTTGGCCAAACTAGATGCTCCAAAACGGAACCATTCATTACTGAGCCATTGATCTCCCAAAACCTCTTTAACCAACATTAAATAATGTAAGGCCAGTTTTGATTTTGATATACCACCTGCAGGTTTCATTGCTATCATTTTACCTGTTTCAAAATAATAATCGCGTATAGCTTCTAACATCACGCAAGTAACTGGAAGTGTTGCCGCTTTCGGAATCTTACCAGTCGACGTTTTTATAAAATCAGCTCCAGAATAAATAGCAATATCACTTGCTTTTCTAACCTGATCAAGGCTTCCTAACTCGCCCGTTTCCAGAATTACCTTTAAACGTGCTTTGCCGCAGGCCTCTTTTATTGTAGAAATTTCATCAGCCACAAAATCATATTCTCCTTGTAAGAATTTACCACGAGAAATAACCATGTCAATTTCATCAGCTCCATTGTCTAATGCCATTTTAGTATCGAGTAATTTCACTTCCAAAAAAGATTGTCCGGAAGGAAATGCTGTAGCAACAGAGGCTACTTTAATCCCCGATTTACCAAGTGCCTTTTTAGCTACACCCACCATTGACGGGTAAACACAGATTGCCGCGACATTAGGCAATTCAGGATAATCACCGCAAAGATGTTGGGCTTTTATACAAAGCTGTGTTACTTTCCCATTAGTATCAGCTCCTTCCAGCGTAGTGAGATCTATCATGCTGATGGCCATTTTTAGTCCTTCAACTTTCATGTCGGATTTTATGCTTCGAGCGGTTACTCTCGCAATTCTATCTTCAATTCCAACTTGGTCTACCGGTGGAGATTTTCTATTTGCCAAATGCATATAAATTATTTGTGAAGTAAAAGTATAAAAAGGGTAAAGCTATAAACGAAAAAACCCCAATGCTTTTCAGCATTAGGGTTTTCATTATTTTATAAAATATTTAGCTCAATCTAAATCGAACAGGCAAGTTAAACTGAACGCGAACTGCTTTTCCACGTTGTTTACCAGCACTCCATTTGGGCATTTTCTTAATTGCGTCCATTGCAGCTTTATCACATCCACCGCCTAAACCTCTAAGAATTTTAATGCTTGTAATTTCTCCCGAAGGCTCTACTACGAATGTTACATAAACAATACCTTGAATTCCAGCATCTATTGCCATTTTAGGATAGTTCAAGTTTTCTCCTAGGAATTTGTTCATGGCAGATTCTCCACCAGGAAATTCAGCATTTTCTTCAACAATCGTAAAGATCTCTGGCTCTACATACTCTTCTTCTTCTTCAATTTCTTGAATCTCGATTTCGGTATCTTCATCAGCCTCTGTATCATCTATTTCCAGCTCATCCTCAATTTCCTCGTCATCTTCTACAATATCAATAATTGTAGTTTGTGGTGGTGGTGGCGGAGGAGGTGGAGGAGGAGGTGCTTGTTGAGTAAGTGGAATCATTTCCTCTTCATCAATATCCAAGTTAAGTGCTCCTAAGTCAGTATTGGTTTTGTCAAATATTGCCCACTCAAAGCTTACTAAAACTAATGCAAGAGCAAAAACCATCCCCACTTGAAACAACAGACCTTTTCTTTTCTCAAGGTCAACTGAAGGGTTCTTTTTATTATCCATTTTTTAAAAATTTGATTAAAGATAGCGAGAAAAGATGTACAACACATTTCTTGCCAAATCTTTACATTTTCTTAACCTACTAAACTCGTATAATCTTCTGCAGAAAGAAGGCGCTCTAACTGACTCTCATCGCTAGGTTTGATCTTTACCATCCAACCATCATCGTAAGGATTTGAATTTACGGTTTCAGGAGCTCCTTCTAATTCACTATTGAATGAAAGTATCTCACCGGAAACTGGCATAAATAAATCAGAAACTGTTTTTACGGCTTCAATCGTTCCAAAAACTTCTTCGTGGTCCAATGTTTCGCCTTCAGTTTCAATTTCTACGTATACTATATCGCCCAATTCTCCTTGAGCAAAATCAGTGATACCAACTGTAATTGAGCCATCACTTTCAAGTCTAATCCACTCGTGATCTTTAGTGTATTTTAAATCTGCTGGAATATTCATTTTCTTTCTCGATTTTTATAAGGTTGACAAATATAAATTTTATGCAACAATGCTGCACTTGTGGTGGATAAAATGTTAGCCAATTGTAAACCTGAAGCTAACACCGAAATTAGTATTTGCTGTTTTGAAGCTATTAGATATAACTGGAATGTTAAGTACATAGTCGTAAAACAAGCGTAAATTCAAATTACTTGACAAGGCATAATCGGCTGTAATCTTTAGTGAGAATACATTCTGACCAGAAGTTGGCGTGTGTTCTTCTTCTGCAATTCGGCGAACTACAGCTCTGTTTTCTCTATAACTTCCATCTGCCCGGAGCTTCAAGTCAGAGTTCAGTTTCTTTCCATTTATAGACCAAGGAAGCGTTAGTGGAAAACTATAACCTGCTCCAATAGTATACGTTTTATTCTTCTGCTCCATGATTTGACCGGTTCCAACATTAAGCGCTGCCGTTCTGCCTGTTTTATATTCAGCTCGAGTAGTTATTCCGTTTTTCCATTGAAAATTGAGGTTTATCAACGGTGAAAATTGTTCAGATAGGGTCACACTATTGAATTGGTATTTACCAATGAAGTTACTGTCTAAATCTTTTTCGATAATATCATCAAGTTGTTGTCGTTGCAATTCTTCGCTTATCTCGTCTGCAGATTTATAGCGTTGGTTATTTGTATAACCGCCAACAGTAAGGTTTGAAGTATAACCAGTACTTGTCGTAACCGTTTTGAAATATTTTTTGAGAGCAGGGATTTTACTTAATCCATTATAGGTTACCCGCCAATTGAGTTTTGGTAATTCGTTCAATACATTTAGTTTTTGCTGGTTTGGATCTTTACCCGAGTAAGCGGCAAGAAAAGCTGGTATAAGTACATCGGCAGAAGTAGGACCATATCCTTTTGCGTATCCGGGATAATTAATATGTTCCCCGTCAATAAACTCTGATAATTCAGAGTTTTCAGCAATTCGATCAGACATTATTTCTCGATATTCCAACATATTATCAAAAATCACATTCCCATTGGTTTCTTTATCATCCCTAACCAAACTGGTTCTAATCATATTATATGACACACTATAATTACCTGAAGTAATTGGAGACTGCTCATTCCAGTCCCATTCATTAGTCAATGAATCGCGACCATATCGATAAAACAGTACAGTGTTTTGAGTATTGTTATAGCTCCCAGAAAAATTTATTCTAAGATCTTTAATCGGTTCGGCTGTGGCACGAAATGTAATTCTATTGCTACTCAAAGTTGATACTTGATTGTTAATGTTTGGATTTCGAACCAGCCATTCTTTTTCTGAGGCATATTCCCAAAATTCAGTTCCTTCGTTTCCTCCAAAATCGGTTTGTTTTCCGAATAAAAAGCCCAATCCAGGAGCACCTTCTCCACCATATTCATCCCAATCGCCTCCAATATATTGACTATTTGGCCTAAAACCAGGAATCATCATTCCTTTGCCTAATCCATAGGTAACGTTAGCATTTGTAAAACTCATAAGAAGCTTAGCTCCCCTATCTATGATAGTATACTTATTAGGATCCCTAGTTTTGGATTTCCCTTCTTCCTCTTCCCCTTCAGCATTTTCCGTAATTTCTTTTTCTTGCTCTCTATTTCTGGCTGCTCGGTCCCGTGCTTTTTGCTGGAGGTGTCTTCGCTGGCGTGTTTGTACCCCTTTCAAATAATCTGACTTCCCATACACCTTCCTCAAATTGAAGCTATTTGAAAAGTTAATAGTGTTGTTATTCTGAATCGTGTTGCCAATTTCACCAGAAGAATCTCTCACTTCGTCATGCGGAATCTCCACTCCCCTTCCTAATGGTGCTCTAGTCCAGGTATAACCAGCAGAATAATCCAGAGAAGAGTTTATCCAGTCTGTTGCTGGAATTTTATCCAATGGAATTTTATAATTAAATCTTGAATTATGATTGTAATTCATATTAACACCAAGAGCCAAAATATTGGTCCATACTGTATCTTTCCAATGATCCCAATATCCATTTTCAAACCCTGGTCTAGTGTCGTTCCTAGATTTTTCTGCAGGCCCTCTAAGCGGCTCCATAATTAATGCATTGTTATTGGCCGTGTATGTATAATTCAGGTTTTTAGTAATATCATACTTGAAATTATACGACCTATTCCAAGTGAAGTTTTTATTATAAAATTCCGGAAGTCTTGCTGTTAGCCCAGGGTTATTGTTTCTCACTTTATAAGCATTATACAATCTATTCATGCTTGAGGTCATAGAAAAGGACTTAGGCAGTAAATAGAAATTCATTTCTCGTGCAAGTTTCATGTAATCCGATTCCTTTAACATTTTGACTTTGCTGAGTGGTTTTATTGGTTTTGGTGCCAAAGCATATTGGTAAGTTAAAGCCAACTTTTGGTTTCTAGTTAAGTCGCGCTCCACTTCAAAATTGGTTCTCACTTCTTCAGACCAAGCATAAGTAGCTGAGAAATTAGAGATATCATAAGGCATGGACTTTTTATCCTTATTCGCAGTTTTTTCTTTTCGAACGTTGGTAAAGTTCACCGAACGCCTCACCAATCGATCTTGCGTAACTTTCTTAACCGAATCTTTTTCTGCCCTAGTTTCCCAAGCATCAACATAGTCATCAAATTCAATATCTGGAGCAAGAGGAGAATACCTTGGTTCTTCAATTTCAATTCCATAACTAGCATACATTGGCACTCTTATTCCCCAATCTTTTGGTAAAAACTTGTCTAAATTCATTGCAGCTGTTGTGCTAAAATGCTTTTTAGTTTCCTGTTGTCGTTCAGCAACTTTTTTATCCAAACTTCCCCATCCGGGTGTGCTCATACCAGAAGTCACATTAAAATTGACCAAATCTGCCATTTTTAAGTTAGCGTTTCCAATGGTTGCCCATCCCTTAGTCTTATCAAAATTTGACATGCGCAATTCATTTACCCAAATTTCTACGCACTTTGGCATCCCATCATCATTAGGAGTAGTTTCAGTTTGCCTTGGGTTTCGAATTCCGATCATTATCGTTTTAATCTCACCCATGTTTGGATTCCCTACAACATACATAGTTCCATTTTCATTGGATCCGAAAAACCTTCGTTTTCGACCTGTTTCTGAGCCTCCATCCAATATGACTTTGTCTCTAGCTATTTTTAAATCGGTAAGGTCTTTAAGGTCAATTTCTATATTGTTTAATTCTGGCCAAACTTGCAATTGACTAGTTTCAACATCATTATTATAACGTCCTGGTGCAGTTATTTGCAAAGGCAATTCATATTCGTAATAGTGGTCCGTAAAGTCCGTTCCTAAACGAATAAAAACATTTACATCACCACTCTCTATTGCCTCATTATCAGCTAAAGACTCGGCGTGGACAAACATTTTCAATGTACCGTATTGTCTTAAATCTAAAGTGGTGGTTCTGAAACTCGAGACTGCTTGGCCGTCATCCAAACCACAAACAGTCATCTGCAGGGCCTGCTCATTTATTTGCTGCAGGTTTGTAGTATTTACATTTTGCTCTCTATTAATCTGTGGAGGAAGGACATAATTTACAGGTATTTTACTCGCATTTTCTTCAATATTCACCGCCCCTATATTAAAGTCAATTTCAGAATCCGTGGTAATCCCTTCCGGATTATTATCAATTTCACCCAAATATTTCCTCCATTCTCCACGCACTAGCTCTAGACGAGCAAACCGCAGATGCATTGGATCAGAAAACCCTTTCATGTACATTCTCATAAACCGTATAGAACGAAAATCATTGATTTCTCCATGACGTGTTTTTCTTGGAGTACGAACTGGAATCCTGAACTGATACCAAGTAATTTCTCTTTTCCGACCGTCTCTTGTAGAAACAGTGGTTTCCAATACGTCAGAAATGAAATTTGAACCAACATTATCAGGGCTCAAAGCCCCTTCAGAAATGTTTACCGCATATTGATAATATGCTTCAACAGGATTTACAATATTATCTGCGTTAATATCCTCTTTATCCGGTCGTATTGAAGCAGCGGTTGAATACCCTCCGGCATTTTGATCTCGATATTGCGCTTCGGTAGGTGAGTTTCCTTCTGTACCGTTAAAGTTTTTGTAACGTTCCAGAATATTAAACGCTCCAGCATCATAATCATCATCTCTAAAGTAATTGTAGTTATCCGAAGATGGATCTCCTTGAATACGTGCCAATTCAGTTTCATTGTTTGTAATAATTGCAGATATTTCATCGATAAAATCTTGATAGAATAAAAGTTCAGGGCCATCTGCTAAACCATCTAATCCAGCATCCTGAAACTCTCTTGAACCTGCTAGGTTATCAAAGCCATCGGCAAAAGGTGTACCTCTTGTGGTTCTTCCCCAAACAGAAGATGTATCGTTAATCACAGCATTAGCTTCTTCTTCGTTATCTGGCAGTAATTGTTCATACAGGTTAAGGCCATCAGTCATTATATCCTCAGAAATATTTCCTAAGTTAAAATACAGCTGTCCATTTGTTGCCGGTGCTCCTTCAAAATCTTCATTAAAAGGATCCATCATCCAAAATTGGATATACTCTACATTAGCCGCCTCAAAATCATTTTGATCAATCCTTCTAGTAATTCCACCCCAACGCGTATCGGGATCGTTTAGAGTACCATCAGAATTTGTTCCAGCAGAAAAACGTCTTCCTAATCTATCTAAACCATCAGTATCGTAATTGTACATTCCACGTTCTTGAGGATAAAGTGATAAATCTAAAACCGTGGTATTTACAGGCTGGCCTGCAGCAATTTCTTTATTCGGAAAAATCTCAGTTTCTAGGACTTGTCGCATAAAATGGCTTGATAGAGTCACTTCATCATTTGTTCCTGTTGGTGCATCGTCTGTGTAGAAAACTGGATCAACTATTCTCCAGGAAAGCTTAGCTCTGTTAAACCCTGAAGCACGGTTATTAAATAAATCTCCTTCAGGAAATGAGCTTGGCTGAAACTTAGGGGTCGCTGCCAAGAACCAGGTATTAAATGAACGCAAATCAATAGTATTCTGACTTCCTTCAAAATCGTCGATATAAGCATTTCCATCTTTTCCAATTGCACTAGAATGCCCTGGTAAAATTTGAGCAAATTCTGCAGTTGCAGAAAACGTTGACATTTCTTTAGTATCAATTAAAGGAATAGCATCTACCATCCTAGTTAAAAATGGAACATCAGTGTTGTAAGTTGCATCAATACCATAAATCCAATTTGAAATAGGCTCGTATCCAATGTCAATTTTCTGAGACAGCGGTCGCTCCCATAAATGCAACAAACTACCTCCAATAATAAAATTATCGGCGACCTTGAAATCCATTCTCTGACCAAAGAAATTCTTTTGCTGCTGAGCAAACAACTGGTTACTTTCAAGCGCAACCTTCACCGGCACACCAGATTCGATAATGGATTGATTGATAATCTTCACTCTACCCAATGTATAATCCACAGTATAATCTTGATTTTCTGTAAGCTGCCGACCACCAGCTGTTACAGAGACAGAACCATCTGGCACATTCAGTGCATTCAACGAAATTTCATTGCTGGATTCAGATTGATATTGTCCTTTTAAACTAAATCGATTCCGCTCTGGCCAACGAACTTTTGCATCAGCTTGGGTATTGTCGTAGAGGCTATCGAAACCATATATCCCCATAAGCTCATCAACTCTTGTTTCATTCCCAATTTTATTCATAAATCCTTCTCGCATACCATCGCCAAATGGTTCTAGTCTCGGAATTATAACTCTACCTGTGTTTGTGTTTATAGTGATATTTGGAACGAAATCAAAGATTCCATCTTGCTGAGGCTGGCCGTTAAAATTAACAACGTCCATTCCTAAAAGTTGAACTAAACTATTGTCGTTTAATTCAGGTTGTGGAATAAAGTTTATATCAACGCCTTTATCTTGATCTAGGTACCAAACATTAAACTTGAACCCATCTTTTTTAACTCGATAAGCTCCAATAGAATAGATGTTTTTCATCATCAGATCCCACATTGGAACCTTCGTATTTAGCTCAGTACTTTTAATCATTTTAACTATTAGCGGCGTCGGTTGTGCTACTTCATTGGCAAATTCTCCAACCCTAAACACCTCACCCTGAAAAGTATACTCATAGGCTACGGCTAATACTTGATTCGAATTTATTTGCTGTTTCAAGGATATATATCCCAGTTGAGAATTCAGTTCGTAGTCATTTTGACCGAGCAATCTTGCGAGCTCCACTTTTTGAAAATCAAGTCTTGGATCAAGGCCCATTTGTGATTGCAAAACAGGAATAGTCCTCTCTATGTTTCTGCCGTTTATTCCTCCAAAATTTCGAAATACATCGCCGTATAAGTTGTTTGCCTCATTTCGTACAATTCCATTAGAACGAGATGATGGAGCAACAACATAGTTTGTAGTTTGAGAAGGATTATTAATATCTCTATAAATATAATCGGGGTCAGCCGTTCCTAAATCTTGAAAGGCAATTATATCACGCGCGGTTGGATCTGTTCTTGTATTTGTTACCCA
>Ga0307998_1000971_pt1 | contig 15760 bp, 17 predicted proteins | sample Davwhametageno37_FD_203147 | JGI IMG/M metagenome (GOLD analysis project Ga0307998, IMG submission 203147) | Marine microbial communities from Davis Island wharf, Antarctic Ocean - #37 | ecosystem: Environmental > Aquatic > Marine > Unclassified | place: Antarctic Ocean: Davis Island wharf... | reverse complement strand
TGTTAGCTCAACGAAGATCAGAAGAGCTATTGAAGAGGGAGATTTTTCTCAAACTAAACTTTTTTTAGGACGTCCTTTTCAACTTTCCGGAAAAGTCACCAAAGGAAAAGGTATTGGACGAACTATAGCTTTCCCAACTGCTAATATTAAAATTGAAGAACCATATAAAATAATTCCTCCTCAAGGAGTGTATCTTGTTTCTATTGATCATGAAAACAGAATGTATTTTGGAATGATGAATATTGGTATTCGTCCAACTTTAATAGGAGATAACGAAACTATTGAAGTTCATATTTTTGAATTTAATGAAGATATCTATAATAAAATATTGAAAATATCTCTTCTTGAAAAAATCAGAGAGGAAGAAAAATTTGAATCCCTTGAAGCCTTAAAAAGACAACTAGAAATAGATAAAGAAACTTGCAAAAGAACCCTTGCAAATAAAGGCTTAAAATAAAATTAATTTATTTTTACATAAAACAAATCCTCCATGCTCGCACTCCAATACATAAGAGAAAATAAAGACATCCTTTTAAAAGGTTTGGAAAAAAGAAATTTTAAACAGCCTGAGTTAATTGATCAGATTATTGAATTAGATAAAGATCGAAGAACACAACAAGCAGAATTAGACCAACACTTGTCAAAGACAAATCAACTTACTAAAGATATTGGAAGCCTTTTCAAAAGTGGAGAAAGTATAAAAGCTAACTTACTAAAACAAAAAACTACTGCCTTAAAAAATAAAACAAAAGCTTTACAAGAAGCTTTACAAAAGACGAGCTTAACACTATTCGATATTCGTACTCAAATTCCAAATGTTCCACATGAAAGTGTTACGTCAGGAAATTCTGAAACAGATAATGAAGAGATTTTTCGTTCTGGAGATATCCCCGATTTGGGAAATAAAGCACTTCCTCATTGGGAACTTGCTGTCAAATATGATTTAATTGATTTTGAATTAGGTAATAAAATAACAGGAGCAGGATTTCCGGTTTATAAAGGAAAAGGAGCTCGATTACAAAGAGGTTTAATTAACTTCTTCTTGGATCAAAATACAGCAGCTGGCTATAAAGAAATGCAAGTTCCTCATTTAGTTAATGAAGCCTCTGGATTCGCAACAGGCCAACTTCCTGACAAAGAAGGCCAAATGTATCATGTCCAAAACGACGACTTATACTTAATTCCAACTGCTGAAGTTCCTTTAACAAATCTTTATCGAGACAGTTTACTAGACTTTTCTGAACTTCCTGTTTGCTTAACAGGTTACACTCCTTGTTTTAGAAGGGAAGCAGGAAGTTATGGATCCCATGTAAGAGGATTGAATCGATTGCATCAATTTGATAAAGTTGAAATTATTAGGATAGAAGAACCAAAAAATACTATGAAAGCACTAGATCAAATGGTAGAACATGTGAAATCTATTTTAGAAGTATTACAGCTACCCTTCAGAATATTACGTCTATGTGGTGGTGATTTAGGTTTTACTTCAGCTTTAACATACGATTTTGAAGTCTATTCAGCAGCACAAAAACGTTGGTTAGAAGTAAGCTCGATATCAACATTCAACGATTTTCAAGCAGAAAGATTAAAATTACGCTACAGAGATGAAACTGGAAATAAAAAAAGTGTTCACACTTTAAACGGAAGTTCGTTAGCACTACCAAGAATAGTTGCTGGACTTCTTGAAAATTTTCAAAATTTGGATAGTATTTCAATTCCTAAAGCATTAATACCTTACACGGGTTTTGATCATATCAACTAATGATTACCTACAATGTTACTTCACAAATTGCTCCAGATATTCAAGAGGAATGGATAGATTGGATGCAAAACATTTTTATTCCAAAAGTTTTAGATGCCCCATATTTTTGTGAAGTACATATTTTAAAAGTTCATATGGACGGAATATCTGATCCAACATATGCTGTTCAGTTCAAAAGCGACTCAAAATCATTATTAAAATCCTATTTAATAGAAAAGTCAGTTCAACATAAAAATGAAATAAAAGAGCGCTTTGGAGATCAAGTATTATCGTTTGAAACAAAACTAGAACTTTTAAGTAAACATTCATGAAACCTGTACGTGCCAAAAAAAAACTAGGACAACACTTTTTAAAAGATCTTAACATTGCAAAAAAAATTGCTGATTTATTAGACTTTAAGGAATTTAACACCGTTTTAGAAATAGGACCTGGTATGGGTGTTTTAACTCAATTTATCGTTCAAAAAAAAAGATCTCTAAATCTTATTGAAATTGATTTAGAATCTGTTGAATATCTTAAAAAAACATTCAGTTCACTTGAAACTAATATAATTAAAGGGGATTTTTTAAAAATAGATTTATTACAAATTTTCAAGAAAGAACCATTTGCCATAATTGGTAACTTTCCATTTAATATTTCTACTCAAATTGTCTTCAAAACCCTTGAACACAGGAATCAAATTCCTTTTTTTGCTGGAATGTTCCAAAAAGAAGTAGCTGAACGAATTTGTGAGCCTCCTGGATCAAAGAAGTACGGAATTCTTTCTGTTCTAGCGCAGCTTTTTTATGAAACTAGTTACCTTTTTACTGTTCCTCCAAACGTTTTTAATCCACCGCCTAAAGTAGATTCTGCAGTATTAAAAATGGTTAGAAAAGACGATTTTAGCTTAGATTGTGACGAAGTTTTACTCTTTAAAATTGTGAAATTAAGCTTTCAACAACGTCGTAAAACTCTAAGAAACAGTTTAAAAACATTTAATATTTCTGATAATATGCGAGAAGATCCTATCTTTGGACTCCGTCCAGAGAAGCTCTCAGGGCAAGACTTTATCCAACTGACAAAAAGGATCGCCCATGGCAATATTTCAAATTGATTCTCCCTATTTAAAAGAAATTAAAAAACTCATTGAACAAGAGGAAAATATTGTACTTAAAACAAAGTTTAAGCCAATTCACTATGCCGACTTGGCAGAAATTATTGAATCACTCTCAATAGATGAAGCCACCTACCTGATAAAAATCTTAAAAAGCGAAAACACAGCAGATGCTCTAGCTGAAGTAGATCCAGATATTCGAGAACGAATTTTAGAAAATCTATCTACCAAAGAAATAGCGAAAGAAGTTGCAGAACTAGATTCAGACGATGCAACGGACATGATACTAGAACTACCTGAGGAGCGTCAAGAAAAAGTAATGTCTCAAATTGATGATGATGCACATGTTAAAGACATTCGAGATTTATTGCGGTATAAAGACAACACAGCAGGAGGACTAATGGCAAAAGAATTGGTCAAAGTTGAAGAAGACTTAAGTGTTTTAAAATGTTTAAATGAGATGCGATCTCAGGCCGAAAACGTATCTCGAGTTCATTCAATATATGTAGTAGATGAAAAAAATAGACTCAAGGGAAGGCTTTCACTGAAAGATTTAATAACCGCTAACTCTAAAGATAAAGTTAAAGACATTTATATTCCTGAAGTGGATTATGTCTCAGTTGACCAAGAGAATGAAGAAGTAGCCAAAATAATGTCAAAATATGATTTGGAAGCCATACCTGTAGTTAACGAAAAAAAAGAACTGTTGGGTAGAATTACCATAGATGATATTGTTGATGTAATTAAAGAAGAAGCAGATAAAGATTATCAATTAGCTGCCGGTATTTCAAAGGATATTGAAGCAGATGATACTATTTTTGAACATGTAAAAGCTCGTTTACCCTGGCTTTTTTTAGGGCTTTTAGGCGGACTAGGGAGTGTTTTTATATTACAGGGTTTCGAATCAATAATGGAACAACCTTCTCTGCGTAATCTTTTTTTTTACACTCCTTTAATAGCTGCAATGGCAGGAAATGTGGGGGTACAATCTTCAGCGATTATTGTTCAAGGTATAGCGAATGACGTTGTCAAAGGCTCACTTTTCAATCGGTTAATCAAAGAAATTAGTTTGGGTCTAATAAATGGATTTGCTTTAGCTGTTATTATAATACTTTTTGGGCTTATCTCTGATCAGGAATTTTTGGTAAGTATTACAATCGCTGGCTCCATGATGCTGGTTATAGTTGTCGCAGCATTAGTAGGCACTTTTGTTCCAATTATTCTTAATAAGCGTGGAATTGACCCTGCAATCGCAACTGGACCATTTATTACTACTTCTAATGATATTTTTGGAATTTTCATGTTTTTTTATATCGCTAAATTAGCCTTAGGGTTTTAAATGAACTCTAAAAAAATTCTTCATGTTGATGAAAATCACCCATTACTCATTAAGGGTTTGAGTGATTTTGGATATAAAAACATATTATCATACCACACACCTTTAGATGAAATAAAAAAAGAATTGTTTAAATATGAAGGTTTAATAATTCGTAGTCGTTTTCCAATAGATAAAGAAATCATAAATACTGCCTCAAATCTTAAATTTATTGCTCGAGTAGGTTCTGGACTAGAAAATATTGATATTGATTATGCAAACTCTAGAAACATCTCGCTAATTGCTGCGCCAGAGGGAAATAGAAATGCAGTTGGCGAACATGCTGTAGGACTTTTGTTAAGCCTTTTGAATAAGTTGAGATTAGGACATTCAAGTATTCAAAAAGGAAACTGGCTAAGAGAAGACCATAGAGGATTTGAATTAGAAGGAAAAACTTTAGGAATTATTGGATATGGTAATACAGGTAAAAACTTTGCTGAAAAACTTAAAGGTTTTAACGTAAAAGTAATTTACTATGATATTAAACCGAATTTGGGTAATAAGCATGCAGAACAAGTCTCTTTAAATGAGCTTCAAGAGAAAGCTGAGGTTCTGAGTTTACATGTTCCACAAACTCGATTTACAACAGGAATGATAAATAAAGAATTTATTACTAGAATGCGTCACCCTTTTTGGTTCATTAATACCTCTAGAGGTAAAGCCGTTATAACTGAAGATCTAGTTAAGGGACTCTACTCCAAAAAAATATTAGGCGCTGGTTTAGATGTTTTAGAATATGAATCAAGTTCTTTTCAGTCTATTTTCAAAAATAAAAAACGCCCTAAAGCATTTGATTATTTATTAAATGCAGAAAATGTTATACTAAGTCCTCATGTCGCTGGCTGGACTGCTGAAAGTCATGTTAAGTTAGCAAAGATTATTTTACATAAAATAAAAACTTTATAAATAATAATATGAATATACTGGTGTTGTGTACTGGAAATTCTTGTCGGAGTCAAATGGCTCATGGTTGGTTAAATTATTTTTCAGGAGGAACTTTAAATGTTTACAGCGCTGGAATTGAAACCCATGCCTTGAACTCTAAAGCAATCTCAGTGATGTCAGAGGAAGGAATTGATATAAGTCGACACACTTCAAATCATGTCGATGAGTATCAAAAAATTGACTTTAATTTTATTATTACTGTTTGTAATCATGCTGCTAAAAATTGCCCAATTATTCCCTCTAAAAATGCACTTCGTTTTCATTTTAACTTTTCTGATCCATCGAAAGTACAAGGTGGAGAAGTTGAAATTCAAAAAGCTTTTAGAAAAACTAGAAAAGAAATCAAAAACTACTGTAAAAATATTGTCAAAAAAATATCTGCCTAGCTGACAACAAACTGAACTGTTTCTTGAGCACGTTGTTCAAGCAATATTTTTTTATTTGTTTTTTTAATGAATTTAGTGGCCTTCTCATCCATATGACGAATAGTATATAAATCTACTTCTTCGGTTACCTCAACATTAAAACGAGAACGAAGGACTAAAACTAATTCTTCCAAACGATTGTATTTATTATTTACACATACAGAAAAACTAATGGCTGAATTTTGAATCAACTCCACTGACATTTGATATTCATGTAATGAATTAAAAATATAACTGATATTTTCCTCAACTATAAAAGAAAAATCAATAGAAGAAAGGCGAAGTAAAATTTGATTTTTTTTAACGATATAACATGGAACGTGAGGTTCTAGTGCTTTTCCTTTAGAAACCTTTGTGCCTGCAGCAGTTGGGTTTTCAAAGGATTTTACAAATAATGGTATTTCTTTTCGCTGAAGGGGCTGCAGGGTTTTCGGATGAATAACTGATGCTCCATAAAAGGCTAATTCAATTGCTTCTCTGTAGGAAATTTGATTTAATAACTGGGTCTCTTTAAACACACGTGGGTCTCCATTTAATACACCAGGAACATCTTTCCAAATGGTTACAGATTCAGCATTTAATGCATATGCAAAAATAGCAGCACTATAATCAGACCCTTCTCTACCTAGCGTAGTCGAGAAATTATCCGAATTACTTCCAATAAATCCTTGTGAAACAACTAATGAGTTTTTTTTAGTTTTTTCTTTAATAAGATTTTGTGTCTGTTCCCAGTCTAAATTTGCAGCACGATAATAATCATCTGTTTTAATGCACTCCCGTGCGTCCAACCAAAAACTAGTAAACCCTATATGATTTAAGTAGTCATTAATGATTGTTGTTGATAAAAGTTCACCAAAACAGACGACCTGGTCATAAACAAAACTATAATTAGGAGATTTGTTGTTTTTAAAAAAAACATAAAGTTCTTCAAAAAATTCATTAATCAATTTGATGAGTGAGCTTTTTTCGTGATTAAAAAGTTCTTTTATAATTTGAATATGAAACTCTTTTAAAGGTATTAAACTAGAAGGTATTTGATTTTTATCATTAAAATATTCTGAAATGATTTGCTCAAGAACGTTAGTTGTTTTTCCCATTGCAGACACAACAACTAATGTATCTTTATATCCTATAATTTTTAATACATTAACTAAATTTTTTATTCCAAAAGCGTCTTTAACAGAGGCTCCTCCAAATTTAAATACTTTCATTTTTTTTTAATGGTTAACTAAATAGGCTTTCATTGAACTACGATCCATTTGAACTGTATCCCAATCTCTAAGAACATTAGCACCGCTTTTTTGATAAAAACTTATTGCAAGTTTATTCCAATCTAAAACATTCCATTCCAGTCGTTTTACACCTGTATTATATGCATGACGAATAAACTTAGAATAAAGCTGAGTACCGAATCCTTTACCTTTATATGGCTCCGAAACAATTAGGTCTTCTAAATGAAATGTGGGCCCTTTCCATGTCGAAAACCGAGAATAAAACAAAGCCATTCCAACTATTTTACGATCAAATTCAGCTACATAACACTCAAATAATGGAACTTTTCCAAAACCATAATTTTCAATGTCTGAGAGTGTCAATTCTGCACTTTTAGGCTCCTTTTCATATAAAGCTAATTCTTGTATTAACCCTAAAATTGCAACACTGTCCTTTTTGATTGCACTTCGAATATTCGATTTCATTCTAATAGTTTAGATTATAAAAGTAAAGCATGGCAAGCATAATACCTTAACTCCAGTTAAATTTCACATAATTAAAATAGAATGTGAAAAAATTAAACGTGTTTTTGAAGCCATTCGGTAACCACCTTAAAAAATAAATTAGGGTTTTCAGCATGAAGCCAATGACCTGAATCAGGAATGGTAAACTGTTCAGCTTTTGGAAAGTGATGATGTATTAAGTGAGTATCCGTTTCAAGAATATAATCAGAATTGGACCCTTTAATAAAAAGACAGGATAAATCACATATCATCTCCGAACTCAATCCTTCACCAACAGAATTATTGGCGTTTTTTAAAACATCAATATTTAACCTTAAACCTAATTTATCTTGTTCAACCCAATATAAATTTTTAAGAAGAAACATTCGAGTGACAGCATCCGAAACATATTTTGTTAATTGCAAATCGGCATCCAATCTATTTCTGATTTTTTTAAAGTCCAATCGAGATAAACCAATTAAAATTTTTTTATGATCTGGGTTATATGTTTTTGGAGAAATATCAGCTACTACAAAGGTTTTTATTAGTTCTTGGTGATTACAAGCCAAATGCATAGCTGTCTTGCCCCCCATAGAGTGACCCAACACTATAATGTTATTTAAATCATGTAACTTACAGTAATCTACTAAGTCTTCTGACATCAGTTTATAAGTAAAATCGTCATCCCAAAAACTTCTACCATGATTGCGTTGATCTATTAAATGAACTCGAAATCCAATGTTTGTCCAATTTTTGGCATGAGTTTTCCAGTTGTCACCCATACCTAAAAATCCATGAAGAATCAATAAATCAACTCCTTTATTACCAAGAATTTTACTATGTAATATAGGCATTACGATAAATGTTGAAGATAGATTGGAATTACATTTTCGAATCCTAAATATAAACTTTCACAAATTAATGCATGTCCAATTGATACTTCTAATAAATCAGGAATATGCTTAGCGAAAAATGAGATGTTATCAAGATTCAAATCATGTCCAGCATTTAGGCCTAAACCCAGATCTGATATTTTTTTTGCAGCAGAAATATAAGGAGAAATAGCAGCTTCTGGATTTGTTTTATAATTAGCTGCATATGACTCTGTATATAATTCAATACGATCGACTCCTGTTGCTAGAGCAGCTTCAATCATTATAACATCAGGGTCTAGAAAAATAGAAGTACGGATTCCTGCCTCTTTAAATTTAAGAATTGTCTTTTTTAAGAAAACATTGTTTTTAATTGTATCCCATCCAGCATTTGATGTTAATGCATCAAATGCATCAGGTACCAGAGTAACTTGTGTTGGTCTAATGGATAATACTAAATTGACAAACTCAGGAATAGGATTCCCCTCAATATTAAATTCAGTAGTAATTACATTTGGAAGAGCTTGTGCATCTTTATAGCGAATGTGGCGCTGATCAGGTCTGGGATGAATTGTTATTCCTTGCGCTCCAAATCGCTGCAAATCACTGGCAACTTTAAGTAAATTTGGAGCATTACCTCCTCGAGAATTTCGAAGCGTGGCTATTTTATTTATATTTATACTTAGTAATGTCATTTTTTTTGTAAAAGTAATAGCTCTTAGGGGAAATTAAAAACAAATAATTGTTTTTAATTAATATACTGTAACATATAAATTAATAAAAGCCATATTATAAGTAGTTTTGTAAATTTACATTAAGAATATAATACATGAAGGTTGCAATTTTTACTGCATTTTTTTCTCAAGAAACCATGACATATGTCAAGTCGGTTATTCAGTATTTAGAGAAAAAAAAACATGAATTAATTTTAGTTGATCGTTTAAAAAAATACCTTGGTGGTGATTCTTTCAACTATTTTGATGATGACAAAGCTTTAACTGGAGTTGATTTTTTATTTTCTATTGGTGGAGATGGAACCATTCTTAGGGCTGTAACTCTAATTCGAGATTCTGGAATTCCGATTTTCGGAATTAATACAGGACGTTTAGGATTTTTAACTTCTTTACATCGCGATGAACTGGAGGAAGGCTTGGATTTATTTTTTCTAAAGAAGTATACTTTGATTGAACGCTCATTACTTCAAGTATCATCAAAAGAGCCAATTTCAGCTCTTGAAGAAATAGGGTTTGCGCTAAATGAAGTTAGCGTGAATAGAAAAAATACAACCTCGATGTTGAGTATTAAAACTGAAATAAATGGTCAGTATTTGACAACATACTGGTCTGATGGTTTAATTATTTCTACCCCAACAGGCTCAACAGGTTATTCGCTTAGTAGTGGGGGACCAATTGTTTCTCCTTCGTCACAATGCCTCATCCTGAACCCAATAGCTCCTCACAATATTAATATGAGACCACTTATTGTACCCGACAATATATCAATTAAAATTTCGGTTACTGGGAGAGACAAGAATCATCTGCTCTCATTAGACTCAAGAATAGTAACTCTTGAGAACGGAAATAATATACATTTAAAAAAAGCTTCTTTTACAATAAGAACCGTTCAATTAAAAGGGTCATTTTTTTACAATACCCTTAGAGAAAAACTTTTTTGGGGTCAAGACAGCCGTAATACACAATAAAACTAAGATTTACAGGTTATAAAGTTCCTTCTAACTTTTAATCAAAAAATTGGTTTTTTTTATAAATGTATTTAAAATATGTTCACATATTATTCTGTTTTTATGCAGTATTTACAGAAGCCCAATATCATGAATTAGGTGCTTTTGTTGGAGGAAGTAATTATATAGGAGATATTGGAACAAATAGATATTTAGATCCTAATTCTTTAGCTTATGGAGTGATATATAAATGGAATAAAACAGATAGGTTTTCTTTTAGGGCAGGTTTTACATTAACAAAATTAACAGAAACGGAATTTAATAATAATGATCTCAGTCGTTTTAATAGATCTTACAAAATGGATAATGATATTCAAGAAGTAATGGCTGGCTTTGAGCTTAATTTTAAGAAATTTAATCTTCATACTAATAGAGTAAGTTTTACTCCTTTTATTTTTTATGGATTAAGTTATTTTAGATATAATCAATATTATCAGACCCCAAATGGACCTTTTGAACCTCCTAATATTAATGATTATGGTAAAGATCAAAAAATTGCATTTCCAATTATTCTTGGACTTAAAGTAAATCCAAACCCTTTTTTTGTTTTAGGTTTTGAAATAGGAGCTAGATATACATTAACCGACAACCTAGATGGAAGTAATCCAGAAAACCAATTTGCTGATAATCCAGGATATAAATTTGGAAATATCACAAATAATGATTGGTACATTTTTACAGGTTTCACAATTTCTTTTACCTTTGGCGATCTTCCATGTTATTGTAAAGATTAATGAATAAAAAACCAAAACATGTTGCCATCATCATGGATGGAAATGGACGATGGGCAAAGCAACAAGGAAAGCAGCGGGTAATGGGCCATAATCAAGGTGCCCATGCTGTCAGAGAAATAGTTGAAGCTGCTGCTGAAGAAGGAATTGAATACCTTACCCTTTTTGCTTTTTCCACAGACAACTGGAATCGTCCTAAAGAAGAAGTCTCTATCCTAATGAAACTTTTAGTAAATTCTCTAAAAAGAGAATTTAGAAAACTCATTAAAAATGATATAAAGCTTAATTCAATTGGTGATATTGAATCACTTCCAACACCTGTAAAGGAAGAATTACAGTATGTGATTCAAAAGACTGAAAATAACTCAGGAATGAAACTTACGCTTGCTCTTAACTATGGTGCTAAGGAAGAATTAACAAGAGCGGTAAGGGCAATTGCATTTAAAGTTAAAAATAGTATAATTTCACCTGAAAAAGTTGACGAATCCACGATAATTGAGCATCTTTACACGCGAAATTTACCATTGGTTGATTTGCTAATAAGAACAAGTGGCGAAGAACGAATAAGTAATTTTTTATTATGGCATATTGCTTATGCAGAACTGTATTTTACTAAAACTCTATGGCCTGATTTTGCTAAAGAAGATTTACACAAAGCATTACTAAACTACGGAAAACGAGAACGAAGATTTGGAAAAACGAGTGAACAGGTCAATGCTTAATCTAACTTACAGATATCTACTTGTTTGTATTCTTCTATTCATAGTAGGTCAAGTGCAAGCTCAGACCAAGAGTTTTGTAAAAGGTAAAATGTATGTGATAGATTCAATAAAAGTTTCTGGACTTAAAACATTTAACGCACAAACCGTTATTTCTTATAGTGGCTTAAGAAAAGGTAAAAAAATTCAAGTTCCTGGAGAAGAGGTTAGCGGGGTTTTAAATAAACTATGGGGACTTGATTTATTTAGCGACATTAATTTTTATGTTATAAAAGTAGACGGTGAGAAAATATCTGTAGAAATTGAAATAAAAGAACTCCCTACCCTATCAGACGTGAAAATTAAGGGTATTAAAAATAGTCGTACCGAGACCATAATAAAAGACACCGAATTAACAAGTGGCAAAAAAATTTCGGAAAGCTTTTTGACTAATACCAAAAATTATATTGAAAATAAATTTCGGAAAGATGGATTTTTAAATACTAAAGTTTCTCTTAAAACAATCAAAGATAGCCTAGCTGGTGACAATACATATAAAATATTGGTTAATGTTGACAAAGGACCACGTGTAAAAATAAGAGACGTCCGGTTTGAAGGAAATAATATTTTTAAAAAACGTAATCTACAATTTAAATTAAAAAATACTAAACATATGACTTCTGTCAGATTTTGGAAAAGATCAAAATTTGTTGAAGAGGATTTCAAAGAAGATTTAACAACACTCATTGAGTTTTATAAAGAAGAAGGATACAGAGATGCTCGAGTTTTAAAAGATACATTAGTTAAAAATAATGATGGATCTAATACAGTTGATCTTAAGCTTAAAATTGAAGAGGGAAATAGATATTATCTAGGGAATATTGATTTTATTGGCAATACTACTTATTCTAATGCTGTTTTAGAACGAATTCTTGGATTAAAAAAAGGAGATGTTTATAATGGAGTTTTATTAAAAAAGCGTATTGCAGATAATACAAAACCTGACGCAAATGACATTACCAACCTTTACCAAAATAGTGGGTATTTATTTTCTAACATTAATGCTGTCGAGGTAAGTGCAATAAATGATACGATTAATTTTGAAATCAGGATTACTGAAGGAAAGCTGGCAAGTTTTAATAAAATTCGAATAACAGGAAACACAAAAACTAATGATCATGTCATTTATCGAGAGCTTCGAGCAAAACCAGGTGAACTTTACAGTAAAGATAAATTAGTTCGAACTTCAAGAGAATTAGGGCAATTGGGGTTTTTTGATGCCGAACAAATTAATCCTGAATTCGAGAATGTGGATCCAAATTCAGGAACAATAGATATAGGATTTGACTTGGTAGAAAATGGTGCAAGTCAAATTGAGTTACAAGGAGGTTATGGTCAAGGTGGTTTTATTGGTACACTAGGATTGTCGTTCAATAACTTTTCAATGAGAAATATTTTTGATAAAAAAACATACAAACCACTACCAATGGGAGATGGTCAGAATTTAGCATTACGACTTCAAGCGAGTCAATTTTACAGTACTTATAGTTTTAACTTTGCAGAACCATGGTTAGGAGGACAACAGCCTGTTCAATTTTCAACCTCACTTCAGCACACTATTCAGTATCGATATGATTATTTTACAGGTCTTGCTGATAAAAACCAATCCTTTCAAATTACAGGAATTACTCTGGGACTTGCAAAACGTTTACAAAAACCTGATGATTTTTTTCAAATATCGCATGCAATTTCATATCAGTATTACAATTTAAATAACTATTATACAGGTTTATTTACATTTGGAGATGGGGAAGCAAATAATCTGGCCTACACAGTTAGTCTATCAAGAAATAATACCCGCATTAATCCTATTTTTCCAGTTGGTGGATCTTCCTTTAATATAAGCGCCAAGTTTACCCCACCTTACTCGATTTTCACAGGAAAAGATTACTCTAATTTAGAATCTCTTCCCGAGTTTCAGGATAGTGACGGAAATCCATTACTTGCAGAAATTGATCAAGAGAAATTTAAATGGTTAGAATTTTATAAAATTAAATTTAATGGGACTTGGTATACAAAGGTTTACGATAAGTTAATACTAAAAACACAAGCTGATTTTGGATTCATTGGAGCATACAATCAAAGTCGCGGGAATATTCCATTTGAGCGATTCTTTCTTGGAGGAGATGGAATGATAAGCTATGCTTTGGACGGAAGAGAAACAATTCAATTAAGGGGGTATCCTAATCAATCTTTGTCTAGTCGTGACGGGTCTGTTATATATAATAAGTTTTCATTAGAGCTACGTTATCCTATAACTCTAAAGCCTAGTGCATCAATTTATGCACTTTCATTTCTTGAGGCCGGAAACGGTTACGATAGGTTTAGAGATTTTAACCCTTTTAATTCTAAACGTTCTGCAGGAGCTGGTGTTCGAATATTCATGCCTGCCTTTGGTTTATTGGGGATTGATTTTGGTTATGGGTTTGATAATCCTAACCCAAATTCAACTTCACCTAATGGGTGGGAAACTCATTTTATAATTGGTCAGCGATTTTAGGTTTTTTTATAATCAATTTTTGACTTTTAAAATAACTTGCATTTATTCACGTTATAATAAATATGAATAAGATCCTGTATAAAGTTATTGTTTTTATTTTGTTTTTATGTTTTAATAGTCAAATTCAAGCTCAGAGAGGAACTCGAGTTGGTTATATTGACATGAATATAATTCTTGATAATATTGATGAATATAAAAAAGCTAGCCAACTGTTGGATAAAAACGTGGAGAAATGGAAAAAAGAAATTGAACTTAAAAAAATTCAACTAAAACAATATCAAGATCAACTAAATATTGAAAAAATTCTTCTGACTCCTGAACTGATTAATGATCGAGAATTAGAGATACAAGATTATGCTTCCGAAATTATATCTGTTCAAGAAAAACGATTTGGAACTAGGGGTGATATGCTCATTCAAAGATCGAAACTAATTCAACCTGTTCAGGATCAAGTCATGAGTATCGTAAAAAAAATTGCAGAAGAAAAAAAATATGATTATATTTTTGACAGATCTTCTAACTTAACAATGTTATATTCGGTAAAAAATTACGATATTAGCGACCTTGTTATAAAAAGAATAAATAGACAACAAAAAATTCAAAAAAGGAAAGACCAAATTGAGAAACTTAAAGCAAAAACCTCCTCTTTAAATAATTAATATTTACACAAATACATGAAATATCTATCCACTCTAATCGTAACTTTATTATTGTTCTTTGCTCCGTTAAACGCAACATCACAATCTAAAGTAGCTCACATTAATACTCAGCTATTAATTAGTGAAATGCCAGAAGTTATTTCTGCTCAAAACGAATTAAAAAAACTTGAAGACCAGTATGCTAAAGAAATGGAAACCTCTGTTAAAGAATTCCAAACTAAAGCACAAAATTATCAAGGAGATGCTCAAAATCAAACAGAATTAATCAACCAACAACGTCAGCTTGAATTACAGGAAATGCAACAACGTATTCAAGATTTCAGAGAAACTGCTGCAGCAGAATTACAAAAGCGTTCAGCTGAAATGATGCGTCCACTCTACGATAAAGCACGCGTTGCGATTGAGAAGGTTGCTACTGCTCAAGGCTTTGACTATGTTGTTGACTCAAGCCCAGGAGGTAGCGTAATCATGGCTTCTGGAAAAGACTTAATAACTGATGTGAAAACAGAACTAGGATTCTAATTATCCTAGTTATATTTAATTAAAAGCTGTCCGTAAGGATAGCTTTTTTTTTGACTACTCTTTAAACCAAGATGCATATTTTATATAGTTTGAAGAGATCCTTTCAATTTCATTTTTTTGTAAATTTCGATCAACTTCCTTAATTTTTTTAGCCGGTAAGCCACCGTAAATTGAGCCTGGAGGAATAATAGTGTTTTTAGTTACAACAGCACCAGCAGCAATTATACTATTACTTCCTATCACACAATGATCCATAATGATACTTCCCATTCCGATAAGCACATTGTCATGAATCGTGCATCCATGAATAATAGCATTATGTCCAATCGAAACTCCATTTCCTATATGGGTAGAAGATGTTTCAAAAGTAGCATGAACAACTGCACCATCTTGAATATTAACTCTATCCCCTATTCGTATTGCGTTAACATCGCCGCGAATAACGGCTTGATACCAAACAGAGCATTCACTTCCCATTATAATATCCCCTATTAAAGTTGCATTTTCTGCAAAAAAACATTCCTTCCCATAAAAAGGAGTAAAACCACGTACTGATTTAATTAACATAAATATTTACTTTAACACAAAGTACAAAAGATTTTATTTAAGAAGCCTCTAGTTTTAGACATCTAATTGTTTACCTTTTCTTATTTTTGAAAAAA
>Ga0307998_1000969_pt1 | contig 15763 bp, 16 predicted proteins | sample Davwhametageno37_FD_203147 | JGI IMG/M metagenome (GOLD analysis project Ga0307998, IMG submission 203147) | Marine microbial communities from Davis Island wharf, Antarctic Ocean - #37 | ecosystem: Environmental > Aquatic > Marine > Unclassified | place: Antarctic Ocean: Davis Island wharf... | reverse complement strand
TATATGATATTGCTGGAAATAAATTTATTGATTTTACATCGACAATATTTGTTGCAAACACAGGACACTCTAACCCAAAAATTAAAAGCTATATTAAAAAATCATTAAAAAATGACTTTATAAACAGCTATGCATATATAAATGAGATAAGAGCTAAATATTTAAAAAAATTAATAGAATTTTCAGGCAATGGATTTCAGAAAGCCTTCTTAATGTCAGCCGGTACCGAAGCAACCGAAGCCGCATTCAAACTGATGAGGATGCATGGTCAAAAAAAAAAGAAAAAAAGATTAGGTGTCATATGTTTTGATGGCAATTGGCATGGCAGAACTATGGCGTCACAAATGATGAGTGGTAATAAAAAACAAAAGGAGTGGATAGGTTATCATGACAAAGATATACATCATCTTCCTTTCCCATATCCGTGGTTAACAAACGAGAAAGATGCTGAAAAGTTTTTAGAAAAATCATTGAATAAATTAAAAAAAAAAATTAATTTAAAAAAAGATGTTTGTGGAGTGATGCTTGAAAGTTTTCAAGGATGGGGTGCTCTTTTTTATCCTAAAAAATATGTGCAATTACTTGCAAAAGTTTGTAAAAAAAATTCTATATTAATAGCATTTGATGAGATGCAAGCAGGGTTTGGAAGAACAGGCAAAAATTTTGGATTTGAACATTATGGAATAAAACCAGACTTAATCTGTTGTGGAAAAGGTATGGGAGGAGGAATTGCTGTCTCTGGTGTGATAGGTAAAAAAAAAGTAATGGACCTTCCTGAAACAGGAAATATGAGCAGCACACATTCAGCTAACCCAATTGCATGTAGCGCTGGTCTAGCTGTTATAGAGGAAATCGAAAAAAGAAAGTTAACCTCAGAGTCTAGAAAAAAGGGTATAATTTTACATAAAGGATTAAAAGATATAGCAAAGAAATTTCCTGATTTATTTGAGGTATACGGAAAAGGCTTAATAGCAGCGATGATCTTCAATACTAAAATAGATAAAATAAACTATAGATTAAAATTGGTAGTAGAAGAATCAATGAAAAATGGCCTTTTACTCTGTTATACTGGAAGAGAATCAATAAAAATCGGCCCTCCTTTAACCATTACACTTGAGGCAATTAAAGAGGGACTGAGTGTAATAGAAGACAGTTTAAAGAAAATTTTCTCAAATGGTTAAAATAAGACATACAGGAATCGTAACTAAAAATTTAAAAAAATCACTTTTATTTTGGAACAAATATTTAGGTTTTAAAATTTTAAAGAAGGCAGATGAGAAGGGCAACCTTATCGACAAAATAATGCAGTATAAAAAAGTTAAAGTTAAAACTATTAAACTTTTAGATAAAAATGGTGGATTAATCGAAATTCTATATTTTAAAAATTCACCAAAGATTAAGAATAATGAAATTAAACCATATTCTAATGGAATAACGCATATTTCTATTACCGTGAAAGATATTTATAAAATTTATAAAAATTTACAAAAAAAAAAAGTGAGTTTTAATTCTAAACCACAAGTTTCAGAAGATGGAAATGTTATTATGACATACTGCAGAACACCTGAAGGTGCATTTCTAGAGTTAGTTCAGGAAATTAATTAAATGATGAGATTTAATTATGGAATAACACAGGGAAGATTATCAGAAAAAGTAGAGAATAAAATTCAAGCATTTCCTGAAAAAAATTGGAAAAAAGAGTTTATAAGAGCCAATAAACTAAAATTAAAATTTATAGAATGGACTCTTCATTATAAAAATTTTTATCAAAACCCATTGCTTACAGAGACAGGTCAGAAGTCTATAAAAAAACTTCAAAAAAAATATTCAATAAACGTCAAATCATTGTCAGGAGATTGTTTTATGCAGAAACCTTTTTGGAAAATAGCCAAAAATACAAAACTTATAAATGATTTTAAGAATGTGATTACATCTTGTGGTAAATTAAGAATTAAATATATTGTTGTCCCCTTAGTAGATAATGGTTCATTAAAAAATTTAAAAGAAGAGAATTATCTTATAACAATTTGTAAGAATCTTTCAAAATTTATAAAAAAAAATCAAGTCCAAATAATATTTGAGTCAGATTATCAACCTAAAAAACTTAAAGAATTTATTTCAAAGTTTGATAAAAAATTATTTGGAATTAATTATGATACGGGAAATAGCACAGGATTAGGCTATAATATAAATGAAGAATTTAATTCATATGGAAAACGTATTTTAAATGTTCATATTAAGGATAAAATAAAATATGGGAAAACGGTAAGATTAGGGGATGGTAATGCAGATTTCTTAAAATTATTTAAAAAACTAAAGAATATTAACTATAAAGGAAATTTAATATTACAGCCCGCAAGGTCAAAAAATAATGAGGATGTAAATGAAATTAAAATTAATCTTAAATATTTAAATAATCTAAGAAAAAAAATTCCTGCATAGAAAAAAAATAATATTTATATCAGGTTCATCAAGTGGTATTGGTTTTCATTTAGCTAAATCATTTAAAGAAAAAGATTATATTGTGATTCTTAATGGAAGAAATTTTGATGCGTGCAAAATAAAAACACGATCTGATGAATTGTCTCTGCTATAATTTTTTGGTCTTAAGAATGGTGCTGATGCACCAAATTTAATTGATAAGCTTTGATATTTTTTAGAATCTGTGGCGACAATTACTTTCTTGAAACAGACAAAAGCATAATCTCTTTAGAAAATCTTATCCATTTATTTTTCATTCTAAAATTTTCTGGGACTAAAACTCTAGTTAAAAATGAAAAAAAACCAAAAAATTTGCTAAAAAAATTATTTTCAAAAATTACTGGAAGTTGTTTAAAACTCTCTATTTTTATATCTTTAAATCCACTCATTTCCTGAATATTTCTTAAAGAGAGGTTGGTAAAAGGTGTTCTGTGTGTAAAATCTTCAAAAAAAGATTTATAAATGTATTGCCACTCTGGTGTTAGGGTAATTATGGTACCTCCTGGTTTTAAAACTCTGTATGCTTCATCAAAAATTTTATCAGGGTAATAAAAATGCTCCACAAAAGACTTAGAATAAACAACGTCGAATGTATTATCTGGATAAGGTATTTTTTCTTTCTCAATATCAATGACACTTATTTTAGCCTTAGGGCAATATTCAATGGCAAAATCTGAAAAGTCTACACCATGACCCTCCATATCATTATTAATAAATTCATTTAAAAACTCACCTCTTCCACAACCTAAATCTAATACAGAAGAATTTTTTGGAATTTTGTATTTTGAAATAAGATGTCTAATAAGAATTGAAGGATAGGCAGTTAAAGGTGTTTTTTTAACATCATAAATTGTTTTAATATAATTTGGATTGCTCATGTTTTATCTTATAAGAAGTTTATCATATTTAAACAAATTTTGGATAATTCTATCTTAACATTATTAGGATCCATTCCTAGAATTAATCTTATATTTTTTCATTAAGTTTTTAAAAAACAAATAGTTTTTTTTGGCTTGTGCCTCAATATCTGTTCCACGTTGACTTTCTATTGCAAAACTACCTTTGTATTTAATCTTTTTTAAGGTTGAAAAAAGTAATTCAAAATCTACGTTTCCTTTTCCAACAATCACATTTTTTTTATAAATATTTTTATCCTTAAGGTGTATATGCTTTATATTCTTTCCAAATAATTCAATATCTAATGCAAAATTTCTTTTTAAAGTTATTCTATTCCCACTATCAAATAAAAAAAAACAATTCTTAGATGAAATATTTTTTTTAACTTCATTAAATTGTTTTGGGGTCATGTTGCTTTCTAAGAGTAATTCTATTTTATTTTCCTCACAGTTCTTAGCAATAATGGATAAGTTTTTATAGATTTTATATTTATTTTTTGAATTGATTAAACTTTTTTCATATAATGGTAATATATATTTCTTTATATTTAATCTTTGTAGTCTCTCTATTGTCTTTAATGCCATACTTGTAGTTTTCAAACTAGCTAATGAATGGTTGATTACATAATCGTCACAAAAAGAGTAAATTTTAATTTTGTTTAGTTTTGCAACTTCTATATATTTATTTATACCTTTAATGGACCATATCGGGTTTTTTTTGTTTACATTTCTTTCTGAAAAAAATTCTATAAAATCGTATCCAATTTTTGATGCTATACCAAATTCTTGGAATGGATTTTTCGGAAACGTTTGTAGTTTTTTTCCAGCAAATGAAAGCCTACCTTGCACAATTCCAAGCATAAATTTTATTTAATGTTATTAAGTTTGTTTTCTATTTTAGTTTAATTTCCAGATTAATATTATAAGTTACATTAGATAGAAATATAAAAATGCAAATATATTCATTAATTACTGGATCTGCTGGACTATTAGGTAAATATCATGCCGAAGCCTTACTGCAATTGAACTTCAATATTGTTTTAACTGACATAGATAAAAAGGGACTTGATGCCACTCTTAAATATCTTAAAAATTTATATCCAAAAAAAAATATAATTACATCTGTGTTGGATGTTTCTTCATCTAAGTCAATTGTAAAGACCATAAATAACCTTAGAAAGAAAAATATAATTATCAATAATCTTATTAACAATGCAGCAATCGATGCAAAGGTAAAAAAAAAAACTACAAAAAAAAATGATAATTTTGAAAATTTTTCTTTAGAGGTCTGGGATAAAGAAATTAAAGTAGGATTAACAGGAGCGATGCTTTGTAGTAGAATAATTGGTGGTGAAATGGTAAAAAATAAAATCAAAGGCAATATTGTTAATATAGCTTCTGACCTTTCTGTAATTGCACCGAATCAAAATATTTACAAATCAGGAAAGGGCAACTTTGTTAAGCCCGTTACATATTCAGTAATTAAGCATGGCATTGTTGGCTTAACAAAATATCTATCTACATATTGGGCGGAAAAAAATATTAAAGTTAACTCTTTATCCCCTGGATCCGTACTTCATGATCAACCTAAAGAGCTTCAAAAAAATTTAAAAAAGCTAATTCCAATGAACAGACTGGCTAAAAAAAATGAATATATGGGAGCAATTAAATTTTTATGTTCTAATGATTCTGACTACATGACTGGTCAAAATTTAGTGATTGATGGTGGGCGATCAGTTTGGTAAGAATTTTTCTATAAATCAAATTTTAAAATTATCACAAAAAAATTGAATCTAGGAATTTTTATAACTTGCCGCAATGGCTCAACAAGATTACCTAATAAGTGTAATTTAAAATTTTTTAAAAACCTCTCTTATATTGAATTTATTTTCAAAAGAACCTTTATGGTTAAACAGGAGTGCAAAAGAATTTTGTGTACAACTAAAAAAAAAGAAGATTTAGGTTTAGTTAAGACAGCAAAAAAATTTAATATTGATTTCTTTAGAGGAGATACTGAGGATAAACTACAAAGATGGTTGGATGCCGCTAAAAAGTATAAAATAGATTTTTTTGTAACTGTGGATGGTGATGATCCACTATTTGATCCTAAATTAGTTGATAAGGCTTTTAAACAATATTTAAGATATAAATCTGAGTTTATTGATGCCAAAGGAACAATCTGTGGCCTTTTTACATATGGTATAAGCGTAAAAGCACTGCAAAAAGTATGTAAATTAAAGAATACTAAGGATACTGAAATGATGAGTGTTTACTTTACTGATACAGGATTATTTAAATGTGAGAACTTAAGCAACATAAATAGTAGCTTTTATAGAGATGATATTAGGCTTACATTAGATTATCCAGAGGATGACATATTCTTTAAAAAATTGACAAATAAACTTAAAAGTAAAAATGAAAAGATAACTACCAAGCAAATTATTGATACAGTTAATCAAAATCCTGATATTTTAAAAATAAATAACCATCGAATTATAGAGTGGAAAACTAATCAATTAAAAAAAACAAAACTTATATTAAAAAAATGAAAAATACTTCAAAACACAAAGGAAATGAACTTAAGTATTTAAAGTTAGTATTAGCTAAAAAGTTACCAAAAAAAGCTAATTCATGGCGTCAAAAATTTGAGGAAGAGTTTGCAAAAAAATATAAAAAAAAATATGCAATCAGTTTTAATTCGGGAACTTCAACATTGCATGCTGCATTAATTGCATGTGGTGTAAAACCAGGTGATGAGGTTATATCTCCAGCTTTAACGGTTATAATGGATACTTCAGCAACAATTCATGCTCATGCAATACCTGTATATGCCGATGTTAATGAAGATGATTTTACGATTTCACCAGAAGAAATTGAAAGAAAAATTACAAAAAAAACTAAAGCCATCATAGTTGTATCCTTTGCTGGTCAATCACCAAAAATGGAAATTATTAAAAGAATAGGCTTAAAACATAAAATCAAAATTATTGAAGATAATGCTCAAAGTTTATTTTCAACTTACAAAAAAAAATTAATAGGACACTATGGAGACATATCTAGCTTCAGTTTTGAAAATTCTAAGCATTTATCCTCTGGAGAAGGAGGGGTTACAATTACAAATAATCCAAGTCTTGCAAAAATAATGAGAAAAGCAGGTAATCATGGTTTTATAAATTTAAACTGTAATTCTGACTCAGTAAAATTTAAAGAGAAGGATTTGCTTGATCCAAATCTAAAAAGACATGATGAAATTGGATGGAACTATAGAATGCCAGAGTTTAACGCGGCAATTGGTTTGGCTCAGCTTGAAAAAGGAAAAAAATTAGGTAATTTGAGAGTTAAATCAGCAAATCTTTTTTTAAAAGTGATACGTCAATATCCAGAATTTTTTACTCCTCAGAAAACTTACAGAGAATCTTTCAATAGTTATTGGACAGTATCTGTAAGATATCAAGGTGATAAAAATAAAGGCATAAGTCAAAAAATGTTTAAAAAAAAATATTTACAAATGGGTGGAGATATAATCAGAGGATGTTGGTCAGTTCCATATTTAGAACCTGTTATTTCTAAAAACAAATTTAAAGAAATGGATAAAAATATATATAAAAATATTTCATATAAAAAAGGGATTTGCCCTGTGGCAGAAAAAATTCAAAAACAATTGATGATTTTTAAAACAAACTATAGAAATTTAAATTTAGCTAAGAAACAAGCAGGATTGCTACTACAAACAATCAAACATTTTATATAATAGAACTTCTAAGCTTAGTATTTTAAATAGTATTTTTACTATTTTTAATTTTATTTTTTTTTAGATATTCATAAAGTTTAACTTGGTCACATTTTTCTTTACATTTATGTCCTTTAGGAAAATTGCCAGTTATATGCATTTTTCTCAATTCTTCGTATGTGTCTCCGTTCCAAATTTCTTCTAAAGAATTTTTTTTAACATTACCTAAAACAATTTCATTATTTGATATTTGTGTACAAGGAACCACATTACCTTCTGCCATAACTGTTGATGATGTCCATGGGTATTCGCAATATTGTTTTGCATAGTGCGAATTATTCTCAAGGTTTTCATTTTGTTCAAAGTGCCATCTATTATCTTGGCTTTTAACATATGCATAAACATCTTTGTCTTTCCAAAATTCTAAAAAATTGTCATGTAGTTTTGAGTTATCTTTATCGTTATTAAAAGCTATCATGCAGGGGACTAATAGCGTTTTAAATCCTCTTTCTTTTTTAATTTTTATTAACTTGTGAATTTTTTCTATAGATTCATGATAATTAGCTTTTTTACCTCTTATGTCTTTGATGGCATCATCATCCATTGCATCTAATGAAAATTTTAAAACTGTTAAGCCAGACTCCATAGCTTTAATCGCTTTTTCCACAGTCATAGTTGCTGGTGTGCAGGAAAAATAAGTTGGGATATTTCTTTTTTTACAAGCCTCTAATCTTTTAATCAAATATTTATCTAAAAATGGCTCTCCATAGCCATGTAAGATCAGGCACCTCGAAACAACTGAAAAATAAAAACCATTTTCTGATTTCTCTTTAGGGTCAAATTGTGCATCTTTTTCTAACCATTTCCAAAAATCTTCTATTTTTTTATCTGGATGAACACTTATATTTTCTAACATTTGTTCAAAAAGATCATCATCCACCCAAATATTTTTTCTTGTCATGTAAATTGTTCTTGGACACATGACACAAGTCATGTTGCAATAATTTGTTGTTTCAATGTTAAAAATTGTTGGTTTCTTGTCTCTTAAAATTTCTAACTCTTCTTCAATAGTATTTATTTCATTTAAAGAGAGCTCACCTGCTATTATCTTTTTTTTTATGGAATGAGTTTTTTGAATAAAATTAATATCGTACATATGTTATTTTTTAATTTTTTGCATTTTGCCAATAACGCATCTTTTTACTTACTTTTTTTTCTTCATTAAGATATTTTTTAATACCATTTCCTAATGTTCTTGGAATTTTTCTTATACACGCTGATAAATTTTCAATGCCAGATTCTTCTAATGAGGCAGATTGATCTGTCCCCCATTTAGCTCTATCAAGAGTTATATGCCTTTCTATGTAATCTGCACCAAGAAAAAAAGCTGTTATGGATGGATTGACTGTAGATTCATGACCACTATAACCCACCTCACAATTAAATTTTTTCTTTAATGTTTCAATAAAATTTAAATTTAAAAGATCTTCTTTGCATGGATACAAAGAAACACTATGCATTAAAACAAATTCACATCTATTAAATTTAAAAATTTTAACTGCTTTTTCAATATCTTTCATTGTACACATTCCAGTTGAAATAAATGTCTTCTTCTTTTCTTTAGCTACAGCTTTAAGTAACTCAATATTAGTAATCATTGCTGAAGCTATTTTATTATATTTAAAATTAAATTTTTTCATTTGTTTGAGACTATTTTCATCCCAGCATGATGTGAACATTTTAATTCCAATTTTTTTTGAATAATTATTTAACTGCTTATATTGAGATAGTGTAAGTTCAATTTTTTTTTTATACTCCAAGTAAGTAATTAGGCCCCATGGAGTATCTCTAATTATTTTTTTTTGATCCTCTGGTATACAAATATTCAAATCTCTTTTTTGAAACTTGACTGCATCAAAATCATATTTCTTGGCTAACTTAATTAATTTTTTTGCCTCAGAAACTGATCCATTATGGTTAATACCAATTTCTGCTATTAAAAAAGTTTTTTTTCTCATAATTAATTATAAATAAGCTAATGTATACCCTGGTAACTTAACTATTTATATAACAACTCATTAAAGATCAAACCTAAAAAACTAAAATTAGAATAAGGATACAAGTATTATACTTCTATCATGTATATTACTTATTGACTAATTTGCTGTGTTATTGCCAATCTACTATAGTATTATCTCAATTTAGTGATTGATGGCGAACAATCTGTTTGGTAGAACCTTTTCGATGAAAAAAATTAGAAAACCTTTTTTAATAGCAGAAATTGGTATTAACCATAATGGAAGTATCAACATTGCAAAAAAATTGATTGATGAAGCAAAAAAATCAAATTTTGATGCAGTCAAGTTTCAGAAAAGAGATATCAATCTTGTTTATTCAAAAGAAATATTAGATGCTCCAAGAGATAGTCAGTGGGGTACTACAACTAGAGAACAAAAAATTGGTCTAGAGTTTGGGGAAAAAGAATATGATGAAATTAATGAGTATTGTAAAAAAAGCAAAATAATATGGTTTGCTTCACCTTGGGACATTAATAGTCTAAAATTTTTAGACAAATATGATTTAGATTATCAAAAAGTAGCCTCAGCTATGATAGTGGATCAAGAACTATTAAATGAAATTTCAAAAAGAAAAAAACACACTTTTATTTCAACTGGCATGTCAAAAAAAGAAGATATAGATAATGCTGTTAAAATTTTTAAAGCTAACGATTGTAGTTTTGAACTTATGCATTGTATTTCGACATACCCCATGAAAGTTGAAGATGCTAATTTATCAACTATTGATGAATTAAAAAAAACATATCAATGTGATGTTGGTTACAGTGGGCATGAAAGTGGAGCTGTAGTTTCATTGGCAGCGCTAATGTTCGACATTTCATCCCTAGAAAGACATATAACTTTGGACAGAACAATGTATGGATCTGATCAAGCAGCATCTTTAGAACCGGAGGGTATGGAATTTCTTTCAAATGGTATAGTAAAATTTCTTACTGCACTTGGTGTGCCTAAATTAGGAGAAGTTTTAGACGAAGAGCTTCCAATCGCTAAAAAATTAAGAGCTCATATTAAAATTAATTAATGAAAATTAAAGAAATTTTTGAGAGAGAGTTATCTCAAAATGTAAACACACACCTTATGTTGAGAGGTTTATTACCTGAGATTGACAAAGCAGTAAAAATTATTCATAAAAAAATAAAACTTGGTGGAAAATTATTATTTTGTGGAAATGGGGGTTCAGCTGCAGATGCTCAACACTTAGCTGCAGAGTATCTTGTGAGGTTAAGACCCAAAGTAAATAGAAGACCATTACCAGCATTGAGTTTAGCACAAGACACATCGACATTGACAGCTTGTGGCAATGATTACGACTTTTCTGATATTTTCTTAAGACCCTTTCAGGCGCTTGCAAATAAAAATGATATTCTTATAGGCATCACAACATCAGGAAATTCTTTAAACATTTTAAAAGTTTTAAAATATGCACGTTCAAAAAAAATATCCACTTTGGGATTTTTGGGAGGTTCTGGGGGTAAATGTAAAAATTTTTGTGACATAAAGTTAATGGTACCTAGCAATGCAACAGCACGCATACAAGAATGTCATATATTTTTGGCCCACTTCATACTTGAAAGAGCAGAAGATTTATTAATCAAATAAATTATGATTAAATGATAATTTGTAGAACACCTTTAAGAATTTCATTTTTTGGGGGTGGTTCCGACTACAAAGAGTGGGTAGATAATGAACAGGGAATTGTTTTGTCTACTACTATTGATAAATATATCTATATTACTTTAAGAGAGCTTCCAAAGTTTTTTGATCATAATTATAGAATTGTTTATTCCAAGATTGAAAGTGTGAAAAATATAAACGAAATAAAGCACCATGCTATTAAAGGAATACTCAAAAATTTTAACTATAAGAGTGGACTAGAAATTCATCATGACAGTGATTTACCTGCTAAATCAGGCATGGGATCAAGCTCTGCTTTTGTTGTTGGGCTTTTAAACTCATTAAATACATTAAGTAAAAAGACTATTTCAAAAAAAAATTTAGCAAAAAACTCTATATTTTATGAACAAAAAATACTAAATGAAACTGTTGGTATGCAAGACCAAATAGCATGTTCTTATGGTGGTTTTAATGAGATAAAATTTTTTCAAAGTGGAAGATTTTCTGTAAATGCAATAAAATTAGGGGATAAGAAAAAAAAAATTTTCCAAAATAATCTTTTTCTTGTTTATACAAATATTTCACGAAGAGCCAATGATATAGCCAACACATTTGTTAGTCAGCTTAATGGAAGTAAAAAAATTCATATTAAAAAAATTTTAGAGCATGCTGCATTAGGGAAAAAACTATTATTAAATGGTAAGTTTGATGATTTTGGATTGTTACTAGGAGAAAGCTGGAATGTTAAAAAAAAACTTAGTCCTTCAATAAGCAATGAATTAATTGACAATATTTATAACCTTGCTCTTAAAAGTGGATCATTAGGAGGAAAGTTATTAGGTGCAGGAGGTGGTGGTTTTTTTTTATTTTATGTTCCAGAAGTGAATCATGATAAGTTCAAATCAAATTTTTTAAAAAAAAATTTAAATATTAACTTTAATTTAGAAAATACAGGGTCAACAATTTTAAAATTTTAAGCATGAAAAAAAAATTTAATCATCCTTTAATGGAAAATAACATAACTAAATCAGATTTAGATAATGTTATTTCCCACTTAAAAACAAAAAACCCAATTCTTACTGCAGGAAAAAATGTTAAAAAATTTGAAGAAGAATGGTCTAAGTGGCTTGGTGTAAAGTATAGTGTATTTGTAAACTCTGGATCCTCAGCTAATTTTTTAACTATGGCTTGTTTAAAAGAAATGGGACTGAAGGGGGAAATTATTTTGCCCTCATTAACTTGGATTTCAGATGTTGTTAGTGTTATTAAAAATGGTTTTAAACCTATATTTGTTGATATAGATATGAAGAACCTTAGTGCTGATGAAAATCAGGTTCTTTCAAAAATTAATAAAAATACAGTTGCTTTATTTATTACGCATGCACAAGGGTTCAATGGTTTAAGCAAAAACTTAATTAATAAGCTAAAAAAAAATAAAATTCTATTGATAGAAGATGTTTGTGAATCACATGGAGCCAAATTTCAGAACAAGAAATTAGGAACCTTTGGATTAATTTCAAATTTTTCCTTTTATTATGCTCATCATATATCCACTATTGAAGGAGGTATGGTTTGTACAAATAATAAGAAAATTTATCATATGGCAAGATCTATGCGTGCTCATGGTATGGCTAGAGAAATTGGTTCACAAGTAGAGGAAAAAAGAATTATAAAAAAATACCCTAAATTATCCCCAAAATTTATTTTTTGTTATCCAGGTTTTAATTTCAGGAACAATGAAATTGGTGCAATCATAGGCTTAAATCAATTAAAAAGACTTGATGCTAATAATATTAAAAGATCAAAAAATTTAGAGTTTTTTTTAAATTTGTTGGATGGTAAAAAATTTTATAAAGATTTTTTATTAGCTGGAAATTCTAATTATGCATTTCCATTAGTTTTGAAAAATAAATCTCTTAAAAATAGGTCTAGTTTTGAAAAAAAAATGAAATCTTTTAATATTGAGTTTAGAAGGGGAAATGCAGGTGGGGGTAATCAACTAAGACAACCATATTTGCAAAAATATATTAAGAATTTAAATTTAAAAAAATTTAAAAATGTAGAACACGTTCATTTTTATGGTTATTATATTGGAAACTATCCAAGTTTGACCAGCTCTAAAATTATTAAAATTTGTAAAATTTTAAATTCCACTTTATAAAATGATTGTTCCATACCAGAACCTAAGATTACTACACAAACCAATTTTAGAAAAATTAAAAAACTCATTTTCTAAAAATTTAAATGAGTCCAGCTTCATTCTTGGAAAAAGTCTTTCAAAATTTGAAAATGATTTTTCTACCTATTGTGGAACCAAATATTCAATAGGAGTATCCAATGGAAGTGATGCAATTTTTTTAGCTTTAAAAGTTTTAAATTTACGTAAAGGTTCAGAAGTAATTTTGTCATCAATGACTTATATTTCTGCAGCATATAGCGTAGTATTTAACGACTATAAATTAGTTCTGTGTGACATTGACTATAATACTGGTTTGATAGACTTAAGTTTATTAAAAAAAAAGATATCAAAAAAAACAAAATGCATTATCTCAACTGATTTGAACGGAAATGTAGTTAATTCAGTAGAACTAAAAAAAATCATTAAAGGAAAAAAAATTTTTTTAATAAATGATTCATCACATTCACATGGATCTTTTGAATGTACTGAAAACAAAAGTATTCAGAGCTGTAGAAAAGGAAAAAAATCTGGTAGTGGTTCTGATATCTCTTGCTACAGTCTTTATCCTGGTAAGAATTTAGGAGCACTAGGAGATGCTGGAATAATAACTACTAATAATGTAAATTTTTATGAAAGATTACTTAAATTAAGAAACTTTGGATCTGTTAAAAAATATTATCATGAATCTCTTGGTTACAATTTTAAGCTTGATAATATTCAAGCCTCTTTTTTGAGTGTAAAGTTGAAAAATCTTGATACTTGGAATAAAAAAAAAGCAGCTAATGCCAAATACTATAAAATAAATATTGTTAACCCAAAAATTAGATTACTAACTAATTCTAAAGGATCATCATTTTATGGGTTTGTTATTTTAACAGAATATAGAAACAAATTAAAAAAATTTTTAGATAAAAAAAAAATACAAACGAATATTTATTATCCATTTTCAATTAATAGTCATAAATCATTAAAAAATTTTTTTAGAAATGAAAATTTCCCTAATGCTGAGAAATTTGCAAGAGAGTCTATGGTTCTGCCTATTTGTTCAACTTTAACAAAAAAACAGATAGAATATGTTGTAAAATCTGTAAATTCTTTTAAGTAGTTCTTGTGAAAAAATTAAAAGATATCAATTTTTATAAAGATGACGCTTTTGTAGATAAACGAGGTATTTATTGGACCTCTTGGAAAAAAAATAGATATAAACTGGAATTTAATCACGATAAATTCTCATTATCCAAAAAAAATGTTTTGCGAGGATTACATGGAGATAAAAAATCATGGAAATTAATTAGCTGTGTTTATGGAGAAATTTTTTTTGCTATTATTAATAATATTCCTAACAGTCCAGAATATTTGAAACATACTACGGTAGTTTTATCACCAAAAAATCGAGTACAAGTTCTTATACCTCCATATTTCTTGACTGGTCATCTGGCACTTAGCAAAGAATGTGTCCTGCACTATAAGTTCTCATATAAGGGCCCATATCCGGATGTAAAACAACAAATTAGTATGAAATGGAATGATCCTCGTGTAAAGATACGCTGGCCAATTACAAATCCAATTTTAAGCATAAGAGATAATAAAAAAATATGAAAAAGAATTTTTTAATTACAGGTGGAGCAGGATATCTGGGCTCTATGCTCACATCCAAATTAGTATATTTAGGTCATGAAGTTTATGTTTTAGACAGCCTACTTTTTTCTAAAGAACCATTATTTCATTTATTTTCGTATCCCAATTTCCATTTTGTTCACTCAGATGTTAGAGACAAAAAAATACTAAAAAAACTAATGAGTAAAGTGGACTATATATTGCCATTAGCAGCCTTGGTTGGAGCACCGGTTTGTGAAAAAAATAAAAAAACAGCAATAGAAGTTAATTTTAAAAATATTGAATTTATAGTTAAGAATATAAAAAAAAATCAAAGAATTATATATCCAACAACTAATTCTGGATATGGTGTGGGTGAAAAAAGTAAATATTGCACAGAAGAGTCACCATTAAGGCCAGTTTCTCTATATGGCGTAACTAAAAATGATGCAGAAAAAATAATTCTCACACATCCAAATTCAATTTGTTTTAGATTGGCAACTGTATTTGGATATTCTCATAGAATGAGAACTGACTTATTAGTAAATAATTTAGTTGATTTGGCTTTGAAAAAAAAAAGCATAAAATTATTTGAACCTCATTTTAGAAGAAATTTTGTGCATATAAAAGACGTTGTGAATGCGTTTATTTTTTCAATAGATAATTTTCAGAAATTAAAAGGAGAAGTTTATAATTTAGGCCTCTCTAACGCTAATATATCTAAATTAGCATTAGTTAAAAAAATTAAAAAACATGTCAAGGATTTAGAAATTATTGTTGATCTAACAAGATCAGATCCTGATAAAAGAGATTATTTTGTCAGTAATAGAAAAATTGAAAAAAAAGGCTTTAGCGCAAAAACTAGCCTTGATGAAGGAATTATTGAACTTATAAATATATTGCCATCATTAAAAAAGATTAAAAATAATTACTAATTATTTAATACTTTTATTAAAATCACTATCTGAGTGTAAAAATTTTATCTTAGACTTTTTTGCACAATTTTCATCAGATTTTGAGTCACCAATCATATAACTTTTTTTGGTATCAATATTCCATGTAGAAAGAATTTTTTCTATCATTTTATTTCCTGGTTTTCTGTACAAGCATTTTTTTTTATATTTCTTAATTATTCCGTTAGGATGATGTGGACAGAAAAGTACATCATTAAAAAAAATATTATTTTTAG
>Ga0307998_1000968_pt1 | contig 15790 bp, 32 predicted proteins | sample Davwhametageno37_FD_203147 | JGI IMG/M metagenome (GOLD analysis project Ga0307998, IMG submission 203147) | Marine microbial communities from Davis Island wharf, Antarctic Ocean - #37 | ecosystem: Environmental > Aquatic > Marine > Unclassified | place: Antarctic Ocean: Davis Island wharf... | reverse complement strand
GAGCTACATAGCAGAACGTATACGAACCGATTGAAATGATGTATAATAATTAAACAACTAAATCACACCGAAAACTCCGCCAGACGATGACTAGATTCCGATTCGAGCGTGAGGTTACGGCGTCGTATCATTGCCGCGTTAGTGCATGAGGAGAAATATATGGCAGATAAAAAAGAACCTGCACTAAAAATTCGTATTCGCCTAAAAGCATACGACCACAAAGTTATCGATCAGTCTGCAAAACAGATCATCGACACAGCTATTCGTACCGGAGCGAGCGTTGCAGGCCCTGTACCGCTTCCAACACGACGAAGTACATATACAGTCGTAAAAAGCCCGCACGTGTATAAGCAAGGTGGTGAAGCATTCGAAATGCGAACTCACAAACGTCTTATCGACATCACAAACGCTACACCTAAAACCATCGACTCACTGCAAAACCTCAGCCTTCCAGCTGGAGTAGATGCAGAAATTCGTATGTAATTATAGCAGCGCATTATAAAAATAGCCCTGATACTACAGGGCTATTTTTATTGTAATAAAGGAAGATTATTCTTCGCTTTTATTTTTCTGTAGCAGGGGCTCTTCTATAATGGTAGAGTCGTTTGCATCGATCTGGTCGTAGATTAAGTTAACATCTGATTGGAGCTTCATAATCCATGCAGTAAACATGATAACGATGACGCCAAGTACTACCCAGTAGAAAGTCTGAATAGTAGGATTGAACGATAGAAATTTTTGCTGCTCACTTGCAAGCTTAAATGTTTTCATCTGCGCAGGTTTTTTGCGGGATATTTTCTTTTTTGTCACTGGAGCTTTTCGAGGTGCTGCCTTACGCGAAGTTGTTTTCTTTGTAGTTGTAGTTTTCTTTGTAGCCATAAACAGCAGTATACTACGTCACGCACATGCTTTTCAAGGCTATAGTACTCATGTCTACTATTCTGGTACAATAATCGTACTATGCCAACAAAAAAACAAACACCAAAGCGAAAAGCCACTACAGCTAGAAAAACTCAAACACCTCGCAAGAAATCGCAACCAAAAAGGATAACCGCTCGTGAACAAAGGGAAAGCGACAGTACGTATTTCTTAAAGCTTGTTCTCGTTGCCATACTCGGTACTGTGTGGCTAAAGTTCGGTACGCCTGTTCAACTAGGCGCTATACCGCTCTACGCGCTACCGCTAGGGCTACTCATCGGCGTCATACTAGTAAAGTACTTTGAGGTACACGAAGACGATAGAAAGATATGGTACGCAGTACTACTAGTCGTCGGTATTATGTCGTACTTTGTGCCGGCCGGCATCGTCATATAAATAAGATACATTGAAAAGAGCCCTCCGTGACTCTGTTGGGACTTCACGACGAATCGTGAAGTCCCAACGGTCTTCGGGGGCTCAGTAGGTTCACACCTGCTGATGCTCCAGAGAGGCTTCTTCGCATAGAAGTCTGAACATATTGTCTCGTATGTAAAAGACTCTCTGGTAATTACCATTGCCGGGCACTACATCAAACCAGTGCGTGATGCTTTCGTCATCGAGGCCTTGTTCCCGGAGGAAGTCGACAACTGCTATCAGCTGTCGAAGGCTTCTGATTTGATGTTTGCAGGTCACTGCTTCGCCACCCATCCAGCGTTCTAATTGCTGGGGCGTTTTTATGCCGATGCACAGCATGACGCATTCAGTGCCCAATGCATCAACGAGATATTCAATCTCGTATTGGCCAATGATTCGTATCATCCATCTATCGAGAGAAATTCCCACAACTGCTCCTTACGAGCTCGGTACAGGGGATGTCCCTGTGTAAACCATACTTTATTTTACACATCTATTCTCTATACTGTCAACTAATATTAAATAGAGCCCTCACGTGACTCGTGCCGGAGGTGTCCACTGTGTTGTGGTACTCCGGCGGTCTTCGTGGGGCTCATGGCTTTGAAATGAACTCGAGAAGTTCATCACTTTCATCCCAGATGATGGGAACAATGTTTGGAATGCTCTGCATGATAGTGGCAATGAGACCTCTAGCCTCAACTTCATGATGGTCGAAATCTACTTTTACAACCACCTTTTTGCCAGGGTTTTCCTGGCGTAGACGTGTAATTGTGCCCTCGATCATTCCCGCTGTACTTGGACTATTCGAACCTCGACAGTCCAGGATGAACTCAACTGTCTCGTGACGCGAAAACCTCATGGCAGCTCCTTAGAACATAAAATCGTGAAGAATTTCCCCACAACAGCCAATAAACAAACTATACACCAAACAATACATATTGTCAATATCAGTAACCCTTGACGCACCCCTATACTTTGTGGTACGTTTGAATGGTAACTTATTACGTAATAACAACTTATTCCCAGCGCGAATTGGAAAGTCTAGAGATTTACTCGACAGATACTACCAGCCGCCGGGAGTTTTAAATGGGAGAATGAAGGCATGAAAGCACTTCTCGGTACCAAAATTGGTATGACCCAAATCCTAGCTGAAGACGGAACGGCAACGCCCGTAACCCTTATTCAAGCTGGCCCAGTAACTGTGACTCAGGTAAAATCTGTCGATATCGACGGATACAACGCAGTTCAAGTGGCTTATGGAGAGGGTAAGAACCTGAGCAAGGCCGTCGCTGGACACGTAAAGTCTAGCAAAATTTCGCCGAAGTTTATTCGGGAATTCCGTGTCGATGCACCATCTGACGTAACAGTCGGTACTGCAATCGATGTAAGTGCATTTGAACTGGGCGACAAAGTCCAGGCAACCGGCACGTCTAAAGGTAAAGGTTTCGCAGGAACTGTGAAACGCCACAACTTTAAAACTAGTGCTAGCTCCCACGGTGGGAATGGCGTCGTCCGTAAGGGCGGATCTATTGGGTCTATGTACCCACAAAAAGTCTTTAAGGGTAAGCGAATGGCTGGCCGAATGGGACACGACCAAGTGACTGTAAAGAATCTCGAAGTCGCGTACATCGACCTCACCAACAACCTTATTGGTCTTAAAGGCGCAGTTCCAGGTCCTCGTAAAGGACTTATCGTGGTCAATGGCTACGCTGGAACATTAGAAGGGAATGCATAATGGCTGAGACAACAAAAGCAGCTACGACTGCACTACCAGAGAACGTGTTCAACGTAACCGTTCAAAATCACGCGCTACTAAAGCTTGCATATGAAAGCTATCTCGCAAACTCACGTCAATCAGCGGCTCGTACGCTACAACGTGGTGAAGTTCGCGGTGGTGGTAAAAAGCCATGGAAGCAAAAAGGGACAGGACGTGCCCGATTTGGTTCAAGCCGTAACCCTATTTGGCGCGGTGGTGGTATTGTATTCGGCCCACGTGGTAACGAAAACTACTCAAAGAAACTATCAACTACTTCAAAACGAGTTGCCGTGCGTCAAGCATTGACACTCGCTAACGAAGCAAAGAAGATCGTGGTGAAAGATGTGAAAACAACAGGTAAAACCTCTGAAGTCGTGAAATTCCTGGCTACTAACAAACTAGAGCGCAAAACGCTGATTGTTGTAGAAGATAAATCACGCGAGCTACTACTCGCTACTAACAACATACAAAATGTGCTTGTTGTGCGTGCAACCTACCTAAACGTATTTCATATCCTAAATGCAGATCACATTGTGATTGCACCAAGTGCTTTGCCGATTATCGAGCAATGGCTTGGTAAAAAGGAGACAGCGTAATGAATATCCTGATCACTCCGCGAGCTACAGAAAAAGCCTACGGCCTATCTGCGCAAAACACCTACGTATTTAACGTGCCACTTACAGCGAACAAGCAGCAAATCGCTGACGCAGTATCTGCACAATTTGACGTCACGGTAAAAACTGTCTCTACTGCAGTACAAGCCGGTAAAGCTGTTCGATTCTCTAAGGGGAAGAACCGCTACCCAGGCACAACTAAGCGTAAAGACAGCAAAAAAGCCTACGTGACACTTGCCGACGGTAGCTCAATCAAGATGTTTGAAGAGCCAGAAACAGCAACGACAGAGGAGAAGAAGTAATGGCTATTAAACCATATAACCCAACAACTCCAGCTCGACGTGGCATGACTAGTCAAGATCTTTCAGAGATCACGACTAAGAAGCCACTCAAGAGTCTTCTTAAGAGTAAGAAGCAAAATGCTGGTCGAAACAACACTGGCCGTATTACTGTTCGTCACCGCGGTGGCGGTGTAAAACGTCACCACCGTCTGATGAATCACCGTCTTGCGGCTGGACTGGAACTAACGGTTGAAGAAATCGAATACGATCCAAACCGTTCTGCACGTATCGCACGTGTTAAAGACCAAACGGGAACGTTCCACTACGTTCTTGCAGACACTAGCATGAAAAAAGGCAAGAAAATCGCAACTGGTGAAGATGCAGCTGTCGAGGCGTCAAACCGAATGACGCTTGCTCGTATCCCAGTTGGTACACTGATCTACGCTATCGAGATGCAACCTGGTAAAGGTTCACAGATGGTACGATCTGCTGGTGCGAAAGCACAACTAATGGCCCGCGAAGGCGACTACGCACAGGTACGATTACCTTCAGGCGAAGTCCGTAAATTCCGCGTCGAATGTGAAGCAACTATTGGTGTCGTCGGAAACGTACAGCACCAAAACGTTAAGATTGGTTCCGCTGGTCGTAACCGACGTAAAGGTATCCGTCCATCTGTCCGTGGTGTCGTGATGAACGCAACCGACCACCCTCATGGTGGTGGTGATGGTGGTGCGCATGGTCCAGGTAAAGCTCCTCGTACTCCATGGGGTCAGCTGACACTTGGCTACCGTACACGCCGACGTAAATCTACTAACAACATGATCGTGAAATCACGTCACGATGCTAAGAGGAAGAAGTAATATGAGTCGATCACTTAAAAAAGGCCCATTTATCGACGCGAAGCTTCAGAAAAAAGTAGCGAAGCTCTCTAGCGACGATCGAACGGTCATCAAAACGTGGGCGCGTGCAAGTACTATCACACCAGAGATGGTTGGTAAAAGCTTTGGCGTTCACAACGGTAAAGTACACGTTCCTGTCTTTGTCTCAGAAAACATGGTGGGGCACAAACTCGGTGAGTTTAGCCCAACTCGTAAATTCCGTAAACACGGCGGTAAGGCGAAATAATCATGGCTGAAACTACTACTAAGACAACAAAGAAAGCTGAAACATACACAGTACGTTCATACGCAAAAGGCGTCGACATTGCTCCACGTAAAGTGAGCATCGTTGCAGCACTCGTGCGTAACCGAACAGTCGCCGACGCACTGGTCATCCTCGATCACGTGCCTCGCCGATCTGCAGTACCGGTAAAGAAAGCTATCCAAAGCGCAGTTGCTAACGCAACTAACAACCACGGGTTAGACGCAAAAACACTTGTCATCTCTACTATGAGTGTCACAGTGGGCAAGCGACTAAAACGATTCAAACCGCACATGCGCGGTATGGCACTTCCATTCCAAAAGATATCTACAAACATACTTGTAGAAGTAACTGGAGCAGAAAAGCCAGCTAAAAAACCGGCTGCTAAGAAACCAGAAGTTAAGAAAGAAGAGGAGAAGTAATATGGGCCAAAAAGTAAACCCAATTAGCTTCCGCCTGCAAGTTCACAAGAACTGGGACTCACGATGGTTCGCTGGTAAGAAAGACTTTGCAAAGTGGTTAGCTGAAGACATCCGTATTCGTGATTTAGTTGAACAAAAGTTCATTTCACGGCCAACAATTAGCCGTATCGAAATCGAACGGAGCGCAAACCTCATCACTGTTACTATTCACACAGCAAAAGCTGGTGTCGTAATCGGTCGTGGTGGTGCTGGCGTGACGGAGCTAAAGGCAAACATCGAAAAGATCGCAACACTTCCAGTGCGTATCAACATTGAAGAAGTAAAACGTCCAGAACTTGCTGCAAAGCTTGTTGCTGAAAACATCGCGCGTCAGCTCGAACGACGTATCAATTTCCGACGTGCAACAAAGATGAGCGCACAAAACACTATGAACGCAGGTGCCGTGGGTATTCGTATCCAGGTATCCGGACGACTCAACAATGCTGAAATGGCGCGAATGGAAAAAGTATCCCTCGGATCAGTTCCACTTCACACACTTCGTGCAGACGTAGACTTTCACTCAGCACGTGCACAGATGCCAAATGGCGCTGGTATCGTAGGCGTGAAAGTGTGGATCAATAAAGGCGAAAGGAGCTAGTCGATGTTATTACCGAAAAAGACCAAATATCGAAAAGTTCGAATCGGCAAAAACGAAGGAAACGCAACCCGCGGGAACTACGTAGCCTTCGGTGACTATGGTCTCCAAAGCCAAAGCAACGAACGCGTCACGAGCCGACAGATCGAAGCATCTCGTCAAGCTATGACTCGTCACATCAAACGTGGTGGTAAAATCTGGATCCGAATCTTCCCTCATACTCCTGTGACTAAAAAGCCACAAGACGTTAAAATGGGAAGCGGAAAAGGAAACCCTGAATACTTTGCAGCAAAGGTGAAAGCCGGTACTGTAATGTTTGAAATGAAGGGTGTCACGGAAGAAGTAGCTCGCGAAGCTATGCGACTTGCTGCTCACAAGCTTCCAGTAAAAACGAAGTTTATCAAGAGAGAGGACGCATAGATATGGCAGAGAAAAAAGCCGCTGCAAAAACTACGAAAGTAGCAACTCCAGCGAAGAAATCAGCAGCAAAGCCGGTGAAAAGTGAAAAGAATTTGCAAGAACAGCTCGTAGAAAAACGAACTGACCTCATGCAAGCACGACAATCACTCGCAGCTGGCGAACTGGTCAACCCACAGGTTATCAGTGTCACCCGTAAAGAAATTGCACAGATACTAACCCAAATAAACGCAGAAAAGGAGAACAAATAGTATGGCGAAAACACTCACCGGCATTGTCACTTCTGATTTGCGTGATAAAACAATCACTATTACTGTTACGACGCGTGAAACTCACCCGATCTACAAGAAACAGTATTCAGTGAAACGGAAGTATCAAGCACACGACGAGAAAAACGATGCGAATAAGGGCGATACAGTCACTATCTCATCTATCCGTCCTGTGTCTAAGACGAAGGCTTTTACGCTAGCTAAAATTGAGGAACGCTCTAAAGGCTCACTCGAAATTAAAGACGTTAAAGAAACAATCATGACAAAAGAAGTTCCCGTAGCTGAAAAAGAAAAGGCTAAGGAGAAGTAACATGATTCAGCAGGAAAGTAGACTAAAAGTAGCCGACAACAGTGGTGCAAAGCAAGTGCTTTGTATCCGTGTTCTCGGTGGTACACGAAAACGATTTGGCGCAGTTGGCGACATCATCGTGTGTACTGTTAAAGAAGCAAACCCTACTGGCGGCGTAAAGCGAAAAACAGTACAAAAGGCTGTTATCGTGCGCACCGTAGACCGTATCAACCGCAAAGACGGAAGCACTATCGCTTTCGACGATAACGCGTGTGTGATTATCAACGATGATAAATCACCAAAAGCGACTCGTGTCTTTGGGCCAGTACCGCGAGAACTTCGTGAAATGGGTTACGCAAAGATCATCAGCTTAGCACCGGAGGTACTCTAATATGGCACGTATACATACAGGCGACCAGATCAAGATTATTGCTGGGAGCGATAAAGGCACAACTGGAAAAGTTCTTTCAGTTAATAGCAAAAAAGGTACAGTTCTCGTAGAAGGTGTTGGCAACATCACCCGACATGTAAAACCAAGCCAAATGAACCCACGTGGTGGCAAAAAAGATATCCATGTACCTATCGATATCTCAAAAGTTGCCCTGGTCGTCGATACAAAGACAAACCAGACAAGCCGTGTAGGGTTAAAAAAGAACGCTGACGGCGTAAAAGTACGTTTGGCGAAATCACTAAAGAATAAGGAGATTAAGTAATGGCTACTAAAACAGCTACTACTTCTGCCGCTCCTCGTTTGAAAGCCTTGTATGCGTCACAGTACGTAAAGGAACTACAAACCGAATTAAAGCTCGAAAACGTACATCAAGTACCGAAGCTCGAGAAAATCACGGTTAGCGTGGGAACAGGCAAGAGTAAAGATGACAAGCGTCATCTTGAAACAGTGAAAAACACTGTGACAAAAATTACCGGACAAATGCCGGTCGAACGACTCGCAAAAAAATCGATTGCTGGATTCAAAATCCGTGCAAACATGGGTGCTCCAGTAGGAGTCTCTGTGACTCTACGTGGTAACCGAATGTACGAATTTCTCGATCGTTTTGTAAACGTTGCGCTTCCACGAGTTCGTGACTTTCATGGCGTCAAAGCGAAAGCATTTGACCGCGGTGGAAATTACAGCCTAGGTATCGTAGAACAATCTATCTTCCCTGAGCTATCATTTGAAGAAACTCAACTGCTCCACGGGCTACAATTGACATTTACTATCGACAACCAAGACAAAGCACATAGCCGAGCTCTATTAGAGAAATTTGGTATCCCGTTCGAGAAACCAGGAGGAGTACGATAATATGGCAAAGAAATCAATGATCGCACGCGACGAAAAGCGAAAGAAAATGATCACAAAATACGCGGCTAAGCGTGCTGAACTGAAAGAACTTGGCGACCAAGACGGTCTACAAGCACTTCCAAAGAACAGCAGTCCAAGCCGATGGAAAAACCGAGACTTCCTTCACGGTCGACCACGAGGGTACATGCGAAAGTTTGGACTCAACCGAATCAACTTCCGTGAAAAAGCATCAAAGGGACAAATCCCTGGTATAACAAAGAGTAGCTGGTAAGAAAGGATAATCAGAATATGTCATTACAATCAACAGACCCAATAGCTGACCTTCTTACCCGCATCCGAAATGCAAGTATGGTTGGCAAAACTGAAGTTCGCGTTCCTGCGAGCAAGATTAAAAAAGTGATCGCAGACAAACTAGTGAAGAACAAGTATCTTGTAGAGGTAAAAACTGAAGCAGGTAAGCCACGTGATACTCTCGTACTCACTATCGCAAAACCAGGTCAAAACCCGACGTTTACCGAGCTTACTCGTATGAGCAAGCCAGGCCGTCGGCTGTACGTCACTGCAGACAAGATTCCCCGCGTTAAAAGCGGTCGTGGTATCGTCTTGATATCTACATCACAAGGTGTTATAACTGGTGGCGAAGCAGTCAAGCAACGGCTTGGTGGTGAAGTACTATTTAAAATTTACTAAAGTAATGAGCGAGCAATTCCCACTTGGTACTGGACCATACACAGAATCTGAGAACGAGCTTGCTAACGTTATGCATGAAATGTACCGCGATCAGCCCGATTACGCGGAAGAACTTGCTCTCGGAATGGTAGCTTTAAGACGGATACAAGAACAATAAATTTGAAAGGTTAAATATATGAGTCGAATCGGAAAACTACCAATTCAGTTCCCATCAGGCGTGACAATCACGGTCGATTCAGATGTTATTACTGTCAAAGGCGCAAAAGGCGAATTGACTGTACCACATCTGAGCGACGTGACTGTGTCTGTAGAAGAACAAACAGCAACAGTCGTTCGTAAAGACGACGAACGAATCGCCAAAGCCCAACACGGCTTGCAACGGTCACTCCTCAACAACGCAGTACTTGGCGTACAAGAAGCGTTTGAGAAGAAACTAGAAGTAAACGGTGTCGGGTTCCGAGTCGCTATGGCCGGAAACGACCTAGAAATGCAACTTGGATTTTCACACCCAGTGAAATACAAAGCACCAACTGGTGTGCAAATCTCGGTTAACAAAATGGAAATCACCGTGACTGGTATCGACAAACAACAAGTTGGTCAAGTCGCAGCAGAGATCCGTAAGCTAAAGAAACCTGAACCGTATAAGGGCAAGGGGATCAAATACGCAGGCGAACAAATCTTACGTAAAGCAGGAAAGGCTGGTAAATAATCATGAGTACACTCGCTAAAAAATTATTGAACCGCTCTTTGCGTAAAAACCGTGTTCGTTCAAAAGTCACTGGTACTGCTGACCGACCCCGACTTACCGTCACGATCAGCAACATGCACGTCAGTGCTCAGCTAGTAGACGATGTACAAGCAGTGACTATCGCAAGCGCGACTACCGTTGGCAAAAAAGCTAAAGGTACAAAAACTGAACAATGTGCCTCTATAGGTGCAGAGCTTGCTAAAAAAGCTGTTAAAAACAAGATTAAACACGTAGTATTCGACCGAAACGGTCGTCAGTATGCATCTCGCCTTAAGGCACTTGCAGACGCTGCACGTAAAGAAGGATTGGAGTTCTAGTATGGCAGATCAACCTGCACCTACTACCTCTCGCGCTGATGGCGCTGCACCGGCAACAGCGGCAGCAGCAAATTCACGACCGCGTGGTGGTCGTCGCGATGATCGACGAAATGGCCCTAAAGTAGAAGAGCCGAAACAATTTGAAGAAGTAGTAGTCAGTATCGACCGTGTTGCTCGCGTAGTAAAAGGTGGACGACGATTCCGATTCAAAGCTCTTGTTGTTGTGGGTGACCGCAAAGCAAAGCTTGGTGTTGGCGTGTCCAAAGGCGGTGACGTACAAACTGCTATCGCAAAAGCGACAGATGTTGCTAAGAAAAATATGATTACAATCCCTATTTCTAAAGAAACTATTCCGCACGATGCTGAAGTTAAAGTTTCTGGTGCACAGGTGCTGATCAAACCAGCAGCTCCAGGTACGGGTATCATTGCTGGTGGAGTTGTTCGTCAAGTTATCGGCGTCACAGGCATCCGTAACATGCTTTCTAAGAGCCTTGGTTCAACAAACAAGGTCAACATCGCATACGCAACTATCGAAGCGCTGAAGACTCTTGTCCCACGCGAAGAATGGCTCAACGCTCCAAAAGCTAAAAAAGCTCCGGCTTCTAAAGCAACTTCAGAAGCTGAAGACGTGAAAGAGGAGGCATAAGCCATGAAATACAATGAACTAAATGTTTCTGGAAACCGCGATCGAAAACGTGTTGGTCGTGGTATTGCAGCCGGCGGTGGTAAAACTGCTGGTCGTGGTACAAAGGGACAAGGCGCTCGTACTGGTAAAAAGCTAAAAGTGATGTTCCAAGGTGGACAACGCGCACTCGTGCAAGCTATCCCAAAAGCTCGTGGGTTTAAGAGTCTTCGAACCGCTGCCCAGGTAGTCTATCTCGACAATCTTGGTGCGTTTAAAGGTAAAACAGCAGACAATATGTCTTTGTTTGAAGCTGGGCTTATCTCGACTCCATTTCACAGCGTAAAAGTTATTATGCGTGGTGAATTTGAAGAGAAAATCACACTCAAAACACAAGGTGCTAGCAAAAGCGTTGTAGAAGCTATTGTAAAAGCTGGTGGAACATTCCACAAAACGCCAGTGGCACAGAAGAAATCTGAAGCAAAAGCCGAAGAAGAATCAAAAAAATAGTCTATTTATAGCTTGCCTCGTAGTATACTGTAGAAAGTATAGTACGGGCTCAGGCTGGAAATTACCGAAATAGGAAGGGTATAAAACCGAAATGAATTGGAAAACAATAGCACGATCACTAAAAAGTGGAGATATGCGTAAGCGTCTATTCGTATTGCTGGGGCTTGTTGTCGTATACCGATTCCTCGCAAACGTACCTGTTCCACTTGCAGACCCTACGCAGCTTAAAGAAGTTATCAATAGCGTACTTGGTGAAACACAGTTCGGTGGGTTCTTAAACCTCCTCTCTGGTGGCGCACTGGCCAGCTTCTCTATTGTCCTTGTTGGACTGAGTCCGTTCATTACGGCCAGCATTATCACACAGCTGCTGACCAAAGCTATCCCAAAACTCGAAGAACTACACAAGGATGGTGAGTCTGGACGTCGAAAGATTCAACAGTGGACTCGTATGGTCGCACTACCACTGGCGATTGTTCAGTCTATAGCCTTTGTGTATATACTCCGTCAATCGGTACTTGCCAGCAACTCAACAGTCCTCACACAACCGAGCATTTTTGAATGGACTGTCGCCGTTGGTGCCATGACTGCTGGCTCAATGCTACTGATGTGGCTCGGCGAAATTATGACAGAACAAGGAGTCGGTAACGGACTTTCACTCCTTATTTTCGCAGGTATTATTAGCCAGCTACCGCAGTTTTTCCAATTCTTTATTACGAATCTATTCCAGAACGTTACTGACCCATTGAACGTATTTGGCTGGTTTACATTGCAGATAAGTACCACCTCGCTGTTTGTGTTCCTGGCACTGTTTACGGTCTCGCTAGCGGTGCTGTATTTCCTCGTGAAGATAAATGAAGCGCAACGTGTGGTGACTATCAATTACGCGAAACGCGTACAAGGTAACTCTAGCTACGGGGGTGTAAAGAGTATCCTCCCGATGAAGCTAATCGCTGCCGGCGTGATCCCGGTGATCTTCGCAGTTGCGTTTTTGTCTCTCCCTGCGTTTATTGGCCAGGTGATCAAGTCTACCGGTAACGCTGCCTACGAGGGAATCGCCAATAACCTTATTTCTTGGTTCCAAACACCAAACCCCGGTGAGTTTACTGGTCAGACATGGGAAGCATTTATTTACCCAATCGTATACTTTGTACTTGTCATCGCATTTACATACTTCTATACAGGGATTGTATTTAACGCCAACGAAATTGCCGAGAACCTACAGAAGCAAGGTGGATTTATAGAGGGTGTCCGGCCTGGAATCCAGACCGAAAACTACCTCTCTCAGACAATGAACCGTTTGATTCTATTTGGCTCGTTAGTGCTTGGTTCTATCGCCGTACTTCCGTTCATAGGCGAATATGTATTGTATAGCGTCACAGGCATCGCCAATGCACAGCTGGCTGTTGGTGGAACGGGTATATTGATTGTTGTCTCCGTTGCGCTTGAAGCCCTTCGTCAGATCAACTCACGTGCACTTATGGTCACGTACGACGACTACAAATAGTAACAATCCTTAATAATTACATATTCATTTCTTTCAGGTGAAACTAGAAACACCGTTCTTCGTTTGTATTTCACACTGTGACGCGAAGCCACTCCAGAAATTTTGACTCTTTCGATTGCATAAGAAGAACCTAGTTCCTGGTCTCAAGATCACGAAAACAATCAAATAGCTGTAATCGGTTATGGTATACTATATTTCATATGGCAACGGGGTTACACATAAAGCACGTACGAGAACTACACTTATTCCGTAGACTATTTTGGCTCATCATCATAACGGCACTCGCACTTTCTATCTGGTTTGGCTATAAATATTTCGAAAGCGGTGAGCTGCCTCCGTTTGTCTCGGCACGTAGTCTGAGCGCAAATGATAGCGTTTCTCAAACAGCCATCGGACCTAATGATATATCAAAGCACACAACTAAACCTAACGAACCAAAATACATAAGCATTCCCGCACTGAGCAATATGCAGTACCGCTCGTTTGCAACCGACCTCGACGATACAAATCAGCTCACACTACAAAAAAATATAAATGATATATCGTGGTACAAAAATAGTTCTACTCCAGGCATAGGCTACGGCGCTGTCATTTTATCTGGTCACGGGCTTGGTACAAAAAAAGATGGCCCGTTTGTAAACGCAGCTACGCTCAAGTCAGGGGATGAAATTGTTATTCAAACAGGCAGCGATACAACCATACGGTATGTCGTGTCTGAAGTAACAATACTGCCGATACAAGAAGCCCTTACGACTGGCTCAAAGCTACTGAGTGTACCCGTAAACGATACCAAAGAAGGCCTCAATATCATTGCCCCAGCGGGTACATGGGTGCCTAAATTCCAACAATTTGATTCACGCGTAATCATACGCGCAGCTATAAAGAATTAATACTACTCGCCAAGCTTTGTAACGTTCAATGCAACTGTTAGGTGCTTATACATTCTTGACGAAACATAGATATACGCTACAATAGAATTACATTTATTTCACGGCATTTTCTAATGAAACAGATCTCGTGAGAATCATTCTTCAATTGCTTTACTAATGCGGCTAGCTCATGTATAATCTACTACTGTAACTTATGGCAGGACAAAAGGAAGTAATCAAGATGCAAGGAACGGTAGTGGAAGCACTGCCTAATACTCAATTCAAGGTAGAACTAGAGAATGGCCTTAGTATTATCGCTCACATTTCGGGGAAAATGCGCAAGCACTATATCCGTCTTGTACCAGGCGATAAGGTAGAAGTTGAGATGACCCCTTACGATCTTACGAAGGGACGAATCACTTTCCGCCTACGAGACGAACGTTCAGCGCAAACTGCACGTAAATAATAACTATAACTTAGGAAAGGATTTTGGAATACTCATGAAAGTTCGTGCGAGTGTTAAAAAAATCAGTCCAGATGACCAAATAGTTCGCCGTAAAGGCATTCTTCGCGTCATCAACAAGAAAAAACCTAAGAACAAGCAAAGGCAGGGTTAAGCATGGCTCGAATTTCTGGGGTAGTAATACCCTCTGAAAAACAAGTGCATATAGCGTTGACGTATGTATACGGCATCGGCAAAAAGCACTCACGAGACATCCTTGCGGCGGCCAGTATCGAGCCGACCACTCGGGTGAAAGATCTCACCGAGACTGAAGAACAGAAGCTTCGTGAAATAATCGACAAAGATTATACAACCGAAGGTGATCTCCAACGTCTCGTAACAAATAATATCAAACGTCTTAAAGAAGTAAACGCATACCGCGGACTTCGCCACAAGGCAGGACTTCCAGTTAACGGACAACGAACTCGTACAAACGCACGAACTCGTAAGGGCCGAGCTGTTTCTGTAGGTGGTGCACAACCTAAATCAGCGACGAAAACGTAGGAAGGTTAGAATATGGCAGAACCAACAACTCAAGCAGCCCCAACTAAATCTCCGCGTAAGAAACAACGTCGTGCTGTACCATCTGGGCAAATGCACATTCAAGCTACGTTTAATAACACTATTATTACGTTTACTGACAAAAAAGGCGCAGTACTTTGTGCCTCTAGCGCTGGAGCCTGTGGCTTCCGTGGCAGTAAAAAAGGCACCGGATACGCGTCTCAGATAGCAGCTGAAAAAGCAGCTGAGCTCGTAAAATCACTTCATGGAATGAAATCTGTTGATGTATTCGTAAAAGGCGTAGGCCTTGGACGAGACGCGGCAATTCGTGCTGTAGGTGGATACGAGATTCAGGTTGAATCAATCAAAGACGTAACTGGCGTACCACACGGTGGTGGACGTCCGAGAAAGGCAAGGAGAGTCTAATATGGCACGCGATACATCTCCAATTGGAAAACAATCTCGAAGAGAAGGTTACGCACTTCATCCAAAAGCTCACAAAATTCTTTTGAAAAAACCTGGCATGCCGGGTCAAGAACCAAGTGGCCGACGTGCAAAACCAAGTCTCTACTCTATACAGCTACGTGAAAAGCAAAAAGTACGCCGAGTATACGGTTTGCTCGAAAAGCAATTTGCAAAGCTCATGAAAGAAGCGTCTGGACGTCCAGGACTAGCTGGTGAAAACCTACTACAACTTTTAGAGCTTCGCCTCGACAACGTTGTCTATCGTTCCAGCCTAGCAGTTTCACGACGTGGTGCACGTCAGCTCGTAAGCCACGGCAACTTTATGCTGAATGGCAAACGAGTCGATATTCCGTCAATCCGAGTAAAAGCTGGCGACGAAATTACTGTGCGTCCTAAAAGTACCAAGAACGGTTACTTTACTACCATAAGCGAAGTTGTCGGCAACTCTGTACAAGGTCCTTTGAGCTGGCTCAAGAGTGACACAAAGAATCTGAAAATTTCTATCACAGGCGCACCAACACGCGCCGAAGCAGAGGTTGATATTAACGAACAATTAATCGTTGAGTACTACTCACGCTAAGCAACAAGGAGGAAACATTTATGTC
>Ga0307998_1000965_pt1 | contig 15811 bp, 11 predicted proteins | sample Davwhametageno37_FD_203147 | JGI IMG/M metagenome (GOLD analysis project Ga0307998, IMG submission 203147) | Marine microbial communities from Davis Island wharf, Antarctic Ocean - #37 | ecosystem: Environmental > Aquatic > Marine > Unclassified | place: Antarctic Ocean: Davis Island wharf... | reverse complement strand
AATAATAATAGTTAGTGATTTATTTTTCATTAAGTAATTTTAAGTTTGGTGTAAATATAGGCTCCTGAAGAATACTTTCCGCTAGTAAGCCAATCCTTATTAAATTATATATTGCTTTGTGATTATTTTTACCAATATCAATTAGGTTAATTTTTTCATTCTCATACTCCATCCTATCTATTAATCCCTCACTAAATTTTGCAGCCAGCTGCTTTTCGAGCCTACCTTTCGTCTCTATTATTTGATTTGAATATTTTAAGGCATCAAATTTATTAGAAAAATTTAATTGAAGCCCTTCGATATCATTGATTGTTGCTAGTTGCAATGAAGTTACCTTACTTGCTTCAAGCTCTCGGAATTTTTCTGCTTTGTTAATAAACGCTTTATTTCGATCTGCTGACTTAATAATTGAATCTATACCTAGACTCCATAATCGGGTCCCAAATTCATATACATAAGCTGGTGAAAAAGTATAATCTGGGTATTGATCAGCTACCTCCAGTTTTAATTCAGCTTCAGCTATTGCGTAATTTGAAAGAGCTTTCCTAAGATCCAATCTTTTAGTTAGGGATGTTTCTTGCAGTTCTAATAGTCCTTTATCTTTTAAATATATAATAGTTATATCATCAAGAATAGAGGTAATTTTTTTACTATCCAACGGGATAAGGTTAAACTTTTGAGCACTCAATCCGATTAACGAGGCTAGTTCACTTCTCATAACTGAATGACTCATTTGTAATTGTAATAACTCTTGATTAATTTTATTTAGATCAATAGTTTTTCTATCGAGATCTATTTGCGACGCTATACCAGCTTCAAGTCTTTTTCTCATCATATTCATTACGGATTGTTTTAAGCGAAGCTCTATTTTCGTTAACTTTATAAATTCTTGGTTTTCTATGAAGTCGAATAATTTGGTAAATAAATTTATTCTTAGATCCCAGTTGGTTAGTTGATAGTCAATAAAAGCTAGTTGGGATTTATTAAGAGATAATTCGTGTCGGATTAGTCTTTTATTTTCAGACTCAAGTGTGAAAGAAAAACCTCCACCAAAAATTTTCTTTGTTAATTCTTTGTTTGTTGTTTCTCGACCTATTTTTAATCCAATTGAGGTTGGTGGGTAAAGAATTGAAATAGCCTCATTAGATTGAGCTAATTCCCACTGTATTTTAGCTGTTTTTAATTGAGGATTGAAAAATTGTTGAGCATATACGAGCTCATTTAAGCCCCAGACTTTAAAGGGTAGTTCGGTCTTGTTAAAATTTTTAGATATTAAAAATTGTGAAAAATCTTCATTGTAGATATCTGACTCTTTAATTATTTCAATAACTTTTTGTGTTTCAATATCTTTTTTGTCAAAAGGTATATAGCTACAACCACTCAGTGCAAATATTGCTATTATTAAATATGGCCTTAATGACATAGATGTTATCTTTTTGAATTGGGTTATATTCAGTACCTCTATCTTACTTAATTCATTATATTCTAGGAGTGGATTTTTACACACATTTTTTCTAACAATTAAAATGACATTGAATTATTGCTTTCCCAGTGCGTCGAAACTGATATAATATGCCTTTTAAAATTTAGTTACTTACGCGAGAGTGGCGGAATTGGTAGACGCACTGGTTTTAGGTACCAGCGCCGCAAGGCGTGAGAGTTCGAGTCTCTCCTTTCGCACCATATTTAAGTTAGGAATAAAACAATGACAGAAGCAATTGAAAAAATTAGCAGTATTGAGAGAAGAGTTAAGGGCTTGGTATCAATTTTACCCTTGCAGGGAGAGATAGAGCAAAGAATTCGTGATCTTGGAAGAACAGCCCGTGTATCTGGTTTTCGTCCTGGAAAAGTCCCAGTCGATGTTATTGAAAAGCAGTATGGCTCAGATATTAGATCAGATATATATGCTAAAGCCATAGAGATGAAATTTGGTGAAATAGTTAATAAAAATAATCTTCGTGTAGCAGGAATGCCAGATATTCAGCATGATCCTTTAGGCCAGGTTAGTGATGATTTCGAATTTACTGCTACATTTGAAGTATTCCCTGAGTTTAAATTGGGTAACTTTAAGCCTTTAAAGGTCGAAAAAAAGACTGTTGAAATATCAGAAAAAGACGTTAAAAAAACAATCGATGTTCTGGTAAAGCAAAGGGCAGTATTCGAAAAAGTAGATCGAGCTTCTAAAGTTGAGGACCAAATAACAGTTCAGCTTCAGTCATTTATTAACAATGAGCAGATTGAGTCAACTGGGGAACAATCTTTAGAGTTTGTTTTAGGTGATTCAAAGAGAATTAAAGCTGTAGATGAACAACTTATTGGAATAAAAGCAGGGGAATCAAAAGAATTTGAAGTCAAATACCCAAAAGATCATAATCCAGCTCAACTAGCAAATCAAAATGTTAAATATCAAATTAAATTGATAGAAGTTAAAGAACCAAAATTACCTAAACTAGATTCAGATTTTGCAAAAAGCTTAGGGGTTGGTGATGGAAGCCTTAAAATAATGGAGCAAGAAATAAAAACATCATTAACAGATGAAGTTGAGAAAAGAGTAAAAGCAGACCTAAAAAAACAAGTTTTTCAATTACTTGTTGACTCTCATGATATGGAAATTCCGAAATCATTAGTCTCAATGGAGGTTAATCGTATGATGCAGTCTACTTATGAAAACCTTAAAAAGCAGGGTGCTGACATGAAAGATGTTAAGTTAGAAACAGCAATGTTTGAGGAAAGAGCCATAACAACCTGTAAATTAAGAATTGTTCTTGCGAGCCTAGTTGATGCAAATAAGTTAGAAGCAAGTCAAGAGCAAATTAAATCCAAAGTTGTTGAATTTTCAGCTAATTTTGATGATACTAAAAAAGCAGAAGAATGGTTTTATGACGACCCAAAGCGTTTAGATGAGCCAGCTGCACTTTCTACTGAGGACAATATTGTTGAATGGTTTTTAAAGGAATGCAAAATTGAATCCAAGAAAGTTTCTTTTGATGAATTAATGGCAATATAGGTATTATATAATGAGCAATTCTAAAATAGAATCAATTAGTCACTTTTCCCCAAACAACTTAGGCTATATCCCTATGGTTGTTGAACAAAGTGGTCGGGGTGAGAGGTCTTATGATATATATTCAAGGCTGTTAAAAGAAAGACTTATTTTCTTGGTTGGCCCAGTAGATGATATGACCGCTAATGTAGTAGTTGCCCAATTACTGTTTCTTGAAGCAGAAAATCCAGACAAAGATATTTCTTTATATATAAATTCACCAGGTGGCTCAGTGACTGCTGGAATGGCAATCTATGACACAATGCAATTTATTAAGCCAGATGTTAGCACCCTATGTATTGGGCAGGCAGCAAGTATGGGGGCCTTACTTTTAACGGCGGGAGCAGATGGTAAAAGATTCTGCCTGCCAAATTCTAGAATTATGATTCATCAGCCTTTAGGAGGATTTCAGGGCCAAGCTTCAGACATTGAGATTCATGCAAAAGAAATTTTATTTTTAAAAAATAAGCTTAATTCAATTCTATCAAAACATACAAAACAGCCAATAAAAAAAATTGCAGAAGATACTGACCGAGATAATTTTATGAGTGCAGATGAGTCTGTTAAATATGGCTTGGTTGATCAAGTTATTGCTAGTAGAACTCAAGTTAAGTAAGGACTTTAATGGCTGAAGAAAAAAAAGAAAAAACCCTTCTTTGTTCCTTTTGTGGAAAAAATCAAAATGAAGTTAAGAAGCTTATTGCTGGCCCTTCGGTGTTTATTTGCGATGAATGTGTTGACTTATGTAATGACATTATTCAAGAAGAATCAAAAGAGCTAGGTGGAACATTAGAAAAATCTGAAGCAGACCTTTTAAGCCCAAAAGAGCTCTCCAAGTCTCTTGGCGAATATGTAATTGGCCAGGATGAAGCAAAGAAGAGTATGTCCGTTGCAGTATACAATCACTACAAAAGACTTAAGAGTAGTAAAAATGATAATGATGATGATTTTGCAGATGTAACGATTGCTAAAAGTAATATTTTATTTATTGGTCCTACTGGATCTGGTAAAACATTGCTAGCACAAACTTTAGCAAACTTACTTCAAGTACCATTTGTAATGGCTGATGCAACTACACTTACTGAAGCTGGTTACGTTGGAGAAGATGTTGAAAATATCATGCAAAAGTTACTCCAAAAATGTGACTATGATGTTGAAAAAGCCCAGAAAGGCATCGTTTATATTGATGAAGTGGATAAGATATCTAGAAAATCAGAAAACTCCTCAATTACAAGGGATGTATCAGGAGAGGGGGTTCAGCAAGCCTTACTTAAATTAATTGAAGGAACAGTTGCATCAGTTCCCCCTCAAGGTGGAAGAAAACATCCAAATCAAGAATTTGTTCAAATTGATACTTCAAATATATTATTTATATGTGGAGGGGCTTTTGATGGACTTGAGAAAATTATTAGACAAAGAACTGAAAAAAATAGCATAGGTTTCGGGGCTGAAGTTCAAAGTAAGGATGACCATAGAACAATCAGCAATATCATAAAGAATGTGGAGCCAGAAGACTTGATTAAGTTTGGTTTAATACCAGAATTTATAGGAAGGCTTCCAGTTATCACAACATTAGAAACTCTAGAAAAAGATGCTTTAGTTCAAATATTAAAAGAACCAAAGAATGCATTGATTAAACAATATAAAAAATTATTTAATATGGAGGGCGTGGAATTAGAGTTTCGTGATGATGCTATTGAAGCCATTGCTCTTAAGGCAATTGAGCGAAAAACTGGCGCACGAGGTTTACGATCAATTATGGAATTAAGCCTAAAAGAGATTATGTTTGAATTACCAACAATAAATAATTTACTAAAAGTAGTAATAGATAAAGGTGTAATAAACCAAAATGAGAAACCATATTTAATTTACTCCAATATTGAAAAGCAAGCTAATAATTAAACAGACTTGAAATAGATTAAATAACCCCCATAACATTAATTCAGTTTAGATTTTTTAAAGAAGAAAATAAATTATGACAATATCAACAAAAAAATTCCCTATGCTTCCGTTAAGAGATGTAGTTGTTTACCCACAGCTAGTGATACCTTTATTTGTAGGAAGAGATAAATCAATACGCGCAATAGAAAAAGCAAATAATGGGGACAAGAAAATTTTATTAGTCGCACAAAAAACTGCAGGCAAAGACGAGCCTGAGATTAAAGATTTATATACTGTCGGAACTGTTGCAAGTATTTTGCAAATGCTCAAATTACCTGATGGAACAGTTAAGATTTTAGTTGAAGGGCTAGAAAGAGCAAAAGTAGAAAAGTTTGATGAATCTGGAGATTTTTGGGCAGCAGATATAAGCTTAATCAAAATTAGAGAAAAGAAGGATAAGAAAACATTAGCCTTTATGCGTTCAGTTTTTTCTCAATTTGAACAATACATAAAGTTAAATAAAAAAATTCCCCCTGAAATTTTAACGTCTCTTATAGCCATTGATGAGCCTGGAAGACTTGCAGATTCAATTGCAGCAAATCTCACTTTAAAACTTTCCGAGAAGCAAAATATTTTAGAAACTTTTGATATTAAGTCTCGATTAGAGCTTCTGTTAAATATCATGGAATCTGAGATTGATATTTTACAGGTAGAGAAAAAAATTCGTGGCAGAGTTAAAAAGCAAATGGAGAAATCCCAAAGAGAGTATTATTTAAACGAGCAAGTAAAGGCAATTCAAAAGGAATTAGGAGAGCAGGATGAAGGTGCTGACCTTGATGAGCTTGAAGAAAAAATAAAAGCTGCTGGAATGTCAAATGAAGCTATGGAGAAATGTTTTTCAGAATTTAAAAAATTAAAAATGATGTCCTCAATGTCAGCAGAAGCATCTGTTGTTAGAACTTTTATTGAAACATTAATTAACTTGCCATGGACCGATAAAACAGAAATAAATAAAGACCTAAAGAGTGCGGAATTAGATCTTGATAATGATCATTTTGGGCTGGAAAAAGTAAAAGAAAGAATAATTGAATATTTAGCCGTACAAAATAGAGTTGGCAAACTTAAAGGCCCAATTTTATGTTTAGTTGGTCCTCCAGGAGTAGGTAAGACATCTCTTGGAAATAGCATTGCAAAGTCGATTAACCGAAAGTTTATTAGAATGGCTCTTGGTGGCGTGAGAGATGAGGCTGAGATCAGAGGACATCGAAGAACTTATATTGGATCAATGCCAGGTAAAATCTTACAGAATATGACTAAAGTCGGCGTTAAAAATCCATTATTTTTATTAGATGAGGTAGATAAAATGGGTCAGGATTTTAGAGGAGACCCGTCATCAGCTTTGCTTGAAGTTTTAGACCCAGAACAAAATCACACATTTTCTGACCATTATACTGAAATTGAATATGACTTATCTGATGTAATGTTTGTTGCAACTGCAAATTCAATGAATATCCCAGAGCCACTTTTAGACAGAATGGAGATTATAAGGTTATCAGGGTACACAGAATCTGAAAAATTAAATATTGCAATAAAGTACTTACTCCCTAAGCAACTAAAAAACAATGGATTAAAGCGAAATGAGTTTAAAATTTCGTCAAAAGCAATTAAAGATATTATTCAGTTTTATTCAAGAGAGGCTGGAGTTAGAAAATTAGAACAAGAAATTTCAAAAATTTGTAGAAAAGTTGTGAAATCACTTTTAACAAATAAGAAATTAAAATCTATATCTGTTAGCAGCAAAAATCTACAAGATTATTTAGGGGTTAAGATTTATGATGTTGGTTACGCAAATAAAAAAAACCAAATCGGCCAAGTAACAGGTTTAGCTTGGACACAAGTTGGCGGTGAATTGTTAACAATTGAGGCAGTAGTTTTACCAGGTAAAGGAAAGACAATAATTACTGGAAAGCTTGGTGATGTGATGCAAGAATCTATTCATGCAGCAATGAGTGTTGTAAGGAGTCGTGCGGAGAAATTAGGTATTAATAATGCATTCCATGAAAAAAAAGATATACACATTCATTTTCCTGAGGGGGCAACCCCAAAAGATGGGCCAAGTGCTGGAATTGGTATAACAACAGCAATTATATCGAGTTTGACTGGTATACCTGTCCATTCTGATGTTGCAATGACGGGTGAAATTACCCTTAGAGGTGAAGTTTTGCCAATTGGCGGACTCAAAGAAAAATTATTAGCAGCGCATCGTGGAAATATTAAGAAAATTTTAATTCCAGAACAAAATTTAAAAGATTTGATAGATATTCCAGAGGAAATTCAGGCCGGGGTCGATATTATCCCTGTTAAGTGGATTGATCAGGTTATAGAGATAGCATTAACAAAAGAGCCAAAAAACTTAATAAAAGAATCAAAAGCTATACCTAGTGCATCAAAAAATACAATTCAAATAGATAAAGCAATATCACATTAGTTTTTTATTTTATTAGCTAGCTTTGTTCATGGCGTTATTGTAAAATTACATTCGAAATTTTTAACAATTCGGGTGCTTAGCTCAGTTGGTAGAGCGTCGCCCTTACAAGGCGAATGTCACAGGTTCGACCCCTGTAGCACCCACCATTGTTTAGGAGTGGTAGTTCAGTTGGTTAGAATACCGGCCTGTCACGCCGGTGGTCGCGGGTTCGAGTCCCGTCCACTCCGCCAATATTAAAATATGAGCTGAAGTTTTTAGTCCGTATGTAAAATTAAAGAACCAAAATATTTTATTTTAGTCATTTAATAATAAATCTTTGAGAATTTAAACATGTTAGAACAAATTAGAAATAGGACTCAAACTACATTTGCCAAAGTTATTTTAGTAATAATAATTATTCCTTTTGCACTTTTTGGTATCGATTCATATTTATCCTCTGTTGGAAATGCTATTCATATTGCGTCAGTAAATGAAGAGCTTATTACTGCTAAAGCATTGCAAGAGGCCGAAAATCAGTTTAAAGCGCGGCAAGATGAATCGACAGACCCTAAAATGTTTGAAAGTATAGAATTTAAAAAAGCAGTATTAGATCAATTGATAACAACAAAGTTAATTAATCAAGAAATTAAAAATTCAGGTTTTTATATTAGCAATAGCCAAGTTGGAACATATATATCAGGCATGCCAGAATTTCAAAAAAATGGGAAATTTTCTCAAGAACAATACGATGAAATTCTAAAAATTAATAATTTATCTCCAAAAAAATTCGATGACAAGATCAAAAGTGATCTTGGAACCCAGCAAGTAAAGGATAGCTTGAGAAAGCTTTCTTTTGTTCCAAAAGATAAGGTTCAAGACCTTGTTAACTTAGCCTATCAAAAAAGAGATGTAAGTATTTATGAATTAAAACAAGATGACTTTAAGGATAAAATTGATCTTTCTGATTCAGCGTTAACAAAAGTATATGAAGAAAGTAAGGCTTCATTTATGCGTCCTGATCAGGTCAAGATTAAGTTTATTATTTATTCAGTGGCAGGGATTGTTCCTAATATAAAAGTAGCAGATAAAGAAGTAAAAGATTATTTTACTAATAATATAAGTAGATATCAGACAGACCAGCAAAGGAGAGCAAAACATATATTATTCACTGTTAGATCTGATTTAACAGATGACCAAGTAAAAGAAATTGCAAATAAAGCGCAAAACGTTCTTAATGAAATTAAAAAAAATCCTAAGAGTTTTAAAAAAAATGCTGAAAAATACTCTCAAGATGCAGAGTCTTCAAAAAATGGAGGAGATCTTGGTTTCTTTTCCAGGGGAGATATGACTAAAGTTTTTGAGGACACAGCTTTCTCTATGTCTAAAAATCAGATCTCTGAGCTTATCAAGACTGAGTTTGGTTTTCATATTGTGATGTTAACTGATATAAAAGGAGAGGAAGTTAAGTTTGAATCAGTTAAAAATCAAATTAAGGGTGAGTTAATTTTTAGTAAAGCACTTGGCGAATTTGGGTCAAATGCAGAAGCTTTTAGTAATACCGTCTATGAGCAGTCTGAAAGTCTTCAACAAGCTGCAAATAAATTTTCTTTAAAAATAGAAGATAGCGAATGGTTAAGCTTTGAAAGCGCAAAAAAATTCTTCAATAATGAAGCTTTTGCTCAAGCAATTTTTGATAAATACGCTATAGATGAAAAGAAAAATATAGCTGCTATTGAGGCTTCACCTAATAATTTAGTTGCAGCCAGAGTCGTGGCCTTTCGGCCTTCAGCTGCAAAATCTTTTGAGGAAGTTAAAGTTTCAATTAAAGACTTTCTCATAGAAGCTGAATCACAAAAACTTTTACTGGCTGCTGGATCTAAATTGATTGAAGATGTTAAATCAAAAGAGAGGAATATTGATTGGATAGATCAGTTAGCAGTTGATCGGGTTGATAGAAAAGGCTTATCAGACCCCATTATCAATGCAATATTTAAAATGGATGATAAAAAACTTCCTGCATATACAGGCCTATATGATAGTAGGGGGGAGTTTATAGTTATTCAACTTAATAAAGTAGTTACTGAAATGGTTGAGGATAAAGATTCAATTGATACTTATTATAATGAGTATGTTTCAATGATTCAGAAAGAAATTGATTTTTCTTTTGTAACAGATTTGAAAGCTAAAGCTGATATTGACATCAACTCTAATTTATTCGGTAATTTGAATTAATCTATTGAGCCAGCAGCAGTGATATTCATTCCGCCATCTACGTAAGTGATCTCCCCGGTAACTCCTGATGCAAGGTCACTGCACAAAAATGCAGCAACATTACCAACCTCCTCGGTCGTTACATTCCTTTTTAATGCTGAATGACGTTCATTAAAATCGTACATTTTATCAAAGTTAGCAATACCTGATGCTGCTAGAGTTTTGATAGGACCTGCTGAAATTGCATTCACCCTAATTCCTTTTGCTCCTAAGCTGTGTGACATATATTTTACGTTTGCCTCAAGGCTAGCTTTTGCTAAGCCCATAACGTTGTAATTAGGCATTGTTCTTTCTGCTCCTAGATAGCTAAGAGTTAAAAGACTAGAATTATTATTTAAATATGGAATTGCTGATTTTGCAAGAGCAGTGAAGCTATATGAGCTAATATTATGAGCTATTGTAAAATTTTCACGTGAAGTAGATTCAATAAAGTCACCACTTAATGCATCTTTTGGAACAAATGCTATTGAGTGTACTAATATATCAAATTTTTTCCATTCTTTTTCTAGCAATGGAAAAAGGTTTTCAATATCCGAATCATTTGCTACATCACATGGCAAAACAATATTTGAATCAAAATGTGAAGCAAGTTTTTGAACTCGTTCTTTATGTTTTTCCATTTGGTAGGTGAATGCAAGTTCTGCCCCCTGTTTCTTCATAGACGAAGCTATGCCATAGGCAATTGATCGATCACTAAGTAAACCAAGTATTAGTACCTTTTTATTTTTTAAGAAGCTCATAGTTGCCTTTTGTTTAGGGGTTAATTTTTATTTTTAGGATCTAATATATCTCTAAGTCCCTCGCCAAGCAAATTATATCCCAATACAGTAATGAGGATAGCTAAACCAGGAAATAAAGAGAGCCACCAAGCAAATTGAATATACTCTTTCCCATCAGTAAGTATATTTCCCCAAGATGCAGTTGGGGCTTGAACACCCAAACCTAGGAAACTAAGACCAGATTCTACTAAAACTGCACTTGCGATTCCAAGAACTGAACTAACTATTATAGGAGTTAAGCTATTTGGAAGAAGATGTTTTATTATTATTGAAAAATGATTCGAGCCCATTGTTTCTGCGGCAAGAACATATTCTCTTTGACGTAAACTAAAAAATTCAGCCCTTACAAGTCTTGTTACGCCCATCCATGATGTTAAGCCAATTACAATCATAATATTCCATATTGATGGAGTAAGAAATGCTATTACAGCTAATATTAGGAAAAATGTCGGTATTGATAGCATTATGTCTACAAATCGCATAATTAATGAATCAATCCACCCTCTATAGAATCCAGCTAATGAACCCAAAACAATGCCAATAAGAGTTGCTATACCTACCGCTACAAAACCAACTAGTAGAGATATTTGTGCACCATAAAGCATTCTTGAGAATACATCTCTTCCAAGCCCATCTGTTCCCATTAGATGATTCATTGAAGGTGGAAATAGTATTGAGTTTATATCAATAAAATTTGGATCATATGGAGCGATAATAGGTGCGACTAAAGCTAAAATTAAAATTATTAAAATAATAATTAGGCCAGAAAGTGCGAGAGGATTTTTTAAAAAAACACTCATTTAACTAATCCTTTTCTAACTCGCGGATCAGCCCAAGCATAGCCTATATCTGCAAGCAAGTTTCCTATTAAGGTTAAAAAAGACCCAATAGTTAAAATCCCCATTATTACAGGAAAATCGCGCATTAAAACTGAATCATAAAAGAGTTTACCCATTCCTGGTATTGCGAAAATTGACTCTGCAATTACAGATCCGCCAATAAGCCCAGGAATAGAAAGTCCTACAATAGTGATAAGAGGAAGAACGGCATTTTTAAGTGCATGAATAAATACAATTTTACTTTCTTTTAGACCTTTAGACCTTGCTGTTGTAATAAAATCTTGATGCAAAATGTCCAACATACCATTTCTTACGTATAGAGATATGCCAGCAAGACCACTAAGGGAGGATATTGAAACTGGAAGAACTAAATGCTTTAAAAGGTCTATAAATTGATGAAAAGTACTAAGGTTTTGATATCCTAAGCTATGGAGCCCAGATATTGGTAGCCATTGATTGCTGACTCCAGTCCAATACATTAATAAAAGTGCTAACCAAAAACCCGGAATTGCGAAACCGATAAAAACAAACAAGGTTATAGAACGGTCAACCCAAGTATTTTGACGAACTGCAGAAAGAGTTCCAAGAAAAATGGAAATAGAAAAAATAATACAAATACCTAAAAGATTGATCATTAAAGTGATTGGAAGCGACTCTTGTATTAACCCCTTAGTAACATTGCCAGATTTGTCTGTTCGTTCCCATAAAACTGGTTTTTGGTGTGATGCAAAAGAGTTACCAAAATCAAGCTGAGCTATTCGCTTTACCCACAAGCCATATTGAATGATGACCGGTTTATCAAGGTTGTAAAGCTCTCTTAATTTTTGTCTAGATTCTTCGGATGCTTTTGGGTTGAAGGATGCTTCGCTCGATGTAACATCACCAGGAGCAAGATGCATAATAAAAAATGATACAAGACTTATTCCAATTAGCATTGGTATCATCCACAATATTCTTTTTATCAAGTATGAGGCCATTATCTCGCCGAAATTTCGTTTCTACGAAGAGGTTCTGGCACAAACCAATCGTAATTATTATGATAAATTCCTGCAGGTGGCGCAGGGTTCTTAATTCCCTTAACCCTTTTATGAACTGCACTTAGCCCGTACCCTGCATATAAATAAATGATTGGAGAATCTTCTAATAGATATTTCGAAAATTTATGGTAAATTTTCTCACGTTTAGAAACGTTTAATTCTTTTCGACCAAGCTCAAGTAATTTATCAACATTTTTATTAGAATACCCAAGAAAATTAAATTGACCAGGCCCTTGTTGGGATGAATGCCATATATTATATTGATCTGGATCAAGAGACAGGCTCCATCCAAGAACAACAACATCAAAATCACCAGTTTTTATAAATCTATTCACAAAGCTTGCCCATTCAATTACCCTTATTGAAACCTCAACCCCAATCTCTTGTAATCTTTTTTGAATTACAACTGCTGTCATTTCTCTTTGTTTGTTTTGGTTTGTAATAATCTCAAACTTCAAGGGCTTGCCATTTTTCATTAAGATTCCATCATTATTTTTTTTAAAGCCAGCTTCTTCAAGCAGTGCAAGCGCTTTAGATGGTTTGTAAGGGTAAGGGCTAAGATTTGGATTTATCCACCTTGTACCGGGCTTATAAGGGCTAGAAATTGGTTCTCCTAGACCTAGAAGCACTCCTTTAATAACCTCATTCTTATCAATCGCATAATTTAGAGCCTGCCTAACTCTGATATCGTTAAATGGGGGTTTTTTAAGATTAAAGCCGAGGTATGTGTAACCATTCCCTAGCTCTTTATAAAGTGCAATTTTTTGTTGCAAATCTTTTCTTGCTGGGAATACTCTTTGATATTGAATTGGGTTTATATTCATAACATCAATATTATCAGCAGTGAGCTCTAAGAATTGTGACGAGGTATCAGGAATTATTCTTGAGATTAGTTTTTTTATTAAAGGAACCCCCAAAACACTCTTATCATTAGCTTTAAGAGTTACTTGTTGGCCACTTATCCACTCATCAAGCTTGTAAAAGCTTGACCCTGTTGGCTTTCGTGAAAAGAAAGTATTATTAATATCTTCATCTTTTAAAATATGCTTGGGAAGAATGTGCAGCGATGTCCAGGTATCCAAGGCTGGAGCGTAACTATTTTCGTAAGTAACTTTGAATGTCAAAGGATCGGGGGTAGAAGCCTTTTTAACGAGTTGATAGTCGGAAGCATAAGGAGTTCTAGTATTAGGATTGGTTATTAATTTCCACGTGAATAATACATCTGCACTTGTAAGTGGCTTCCCGTCTGCCCATTGAAGGCCTTTTTTTAATTTAAAACTAATCGTTTTTTGGTTGTTAGAGATTGCCCAGCTTTCTGCCAAATCTGGAGCATAATTTAAATTTTCATCATATTTGAGTAGGGAGTTAAATATATTTCCAGCTATTGCTGATGAGGCTGAATCACCAGCAATCATAGCAATAAGATTACTCGGTTCTCCAGCCATAGCATTAATAAGGCTTCCACCAGAAACATTTTTAAATTTTCCATTATAATCAATGACTTCAGAAGTCTCTTTTGAGCAACTTACTAGACATATTGATGAGATAAGAATAGCAATATAGTTAGAAAATAAGAATTTTTTTTTCATATGCTCATAAAGTAAGTTATTTAGGAATATCTAAAGTATGACCTATGATTATTTTATCCGATCGTAGTTCATTAAATTCTTTAATATCTTTAACTGCGATATTGTATTTGTCGGAAATATGACTCAAAGTTTCGCCACGTGAAACTTTGTGCGTTATTATCGATGAGTAATTATATAATTCGTTAACATTGGTGGGGAAGTATGTTGTTATTGCATCTTTATTAGGTATTAAAATAGTGCTATTTCTTCTAAATGATTTCCTACGCTCTAAGCGATTAACTTGAATTAGTATTTTTCTGTCAATCCCAAATTTTTTAGCAACTTGCGCAACACTTTCTTTCTTTTTTGGCTTATATGAATCCCAATTTGATAAAGGTTTGTCGTAGCCATGAAGGTTGTAATTAAATATATGAATATTTTGATAGGGTAAGTTTATTTTTTGAGGCGTACCTTTTACATTAATGAGCGGTCTTTTATGTTGAGGGTTTAATAGTCGAAATTCCTCAATTGATATCTCAGCAAGCCTTGCAATAAGTTGGGTATCAATATTTTTATCAACTTCAACAACCTCAAAATACGGTTGGTTTTTTATTTTAGGTAAATCTAATCCATATTTTTTAGGATTACTTATAATATTTTTTATAGCAAATAGTTTTGGCACATAGTTTTTTGTTTCTCTTGGCAATCTGAGACTGTAGTAGCCTGTTGGTTTTTTATTTCTTTTATTTCTTTTGATTGCTCTACCTACTCTTCCTTCACCTGCATTATATGAAGCAAGAGCTAATTCCCATGTTCCAAAATCTTTGTGAAGCTTTTCTAAATAATTTAAAGCAGCGTTCGTTGCTTCCATTACTGTCCTTCTGTTATCAACCCACCAATTTTGCTCTAATCCATAAATCTTTCCTGTGGAAGGTATAAATTGCCACATACCTGCTGCTTTTTGTCTTGAAGTCGCTATTGGGTTATAAGCGCTTTCTATCATTGGTAAGAGAGCTATTTCCATCGGCATATTTCTTTTTTCAACTTCACCAACAACATAAAACAAATATTTTTCGCTTCTTGAAAGCATTCTTTGAACGTATTCTGGTCTTTTTGAGTACCATTTTTCAAAGTTTCGTATTCTACGACTTGGCCTTTCCTTCATCTGATAACCGTTATTAATTCTCGTCCAAATACTATATTTATAAGTATCTTTACTATCATTAACATTTTCTTTTTGGCCAATAACTGTTATTTGCTGCCCCAATGCATTTGTTTCAGATTGGACATTAGTTGTTATTGAAAAGAACAGGATTAATAATAAAGTTTGTAAAAATATATTACTTTTAAAATTCATCTTTTCTCTTTCTAATTAATTTAAACTCTCTACTTGTTTTTACCCTAAGAAAAGGATTTGTTTCAAGCTCTTCTTGAAGTATTGATGGAATAGTGATTTGAACATCTTGCAATTTTTTATATCGCTCATTTAGTTGGTAATTGTCTGGATCTATAGTCAATGCAAATTGAATATTTTCTTTGGTATATTCATGGGCACAGTATACTTTTGTATTGGCATTAAGCGAAGAAATTTTTAATAATGAGTTAAACATTTCATCATATGTACCTTCAAACAATCTACCGCAACCACATGCAAATAGAGTATCGCCACAAAATAAATTTTCCTTATCGACATAGACAATATGGTCTAAAGTATGGCCTGGTGTTTCAATTACACTGAACTTAATTTTAGTTCCAGAGATTAAAATTGTATCGTCTTCTTTTGCAATTGTGTATTTAAACCTAAATTCAATATTTTCTGGTCCGTAAATTTGAACTTTGGGATAATAATTGATTAATTCCTCAACACCTCCCATATGGTCATAATGTTTATGAGTAATTAAAATTGCTTTTAAATTCACATTTCTT
>Ga0307998_1000962_pt1 | contig 15834 bp, 15 predicted proteins | sample Davwhametageno37_FD_203147 | JGI IMG/M metagenome (GOLD analysis project Ga0307998, IMG submission 203147) | Marine microbial communities from Davis Island wharf, Antarctic Ocean - #37 | ecosystem: Environmental > Aquatic > Marine > Unclassified | place: Antarctic Ocean: Davis Island wharf... | reverse complement strand
CATTTTTTTCGGATACCTTTAAATATTGTTGAATTGTGGTTAAAATACCAACTAAAATATTGATACTACCAATTATCGCGGGTGCGTAATCTTTAATATTTGGTGGGAATGTTTCTTGTGCGAAAGAAGCAGTCCCCGTAATAGTAGATAAAATAATCGCTGGTATAGTAAACCATGCTTGTTGACTTGCGAGTTTAGTATGACTTCTAAAATTTAACCATTTATAACATTGTGCTACATCACACCATTCTACTAAAATCGCTTCGTTATCTGGTGACCATACGATTTTATCATCCATAGGATTTCCACGTCCACGAATACTTAGTTTTTCGTCATTCACCTCTACACTTTTATTTTCAATATGTTTTTCGTCGTTTGTATCCATTTAAAAGTATTCTATATATTTACACAATATTCTATTTTTGTAACTACGAATTCACGATAACGATTCTACCACATTATTTGAACCATCTGTAACTATAGATGTAGGGTTATCGTTATTCTCCGGAACTAATGTTATATTTACAGTTTCAGTTGTATCATTTTCGGTATTCTTATCAAATTGTTGTATAGAATCAGATGTATCTTCTTCTATAAGTTCCATCGTTGTGATAGTAGGATGTTCATCGTATTCATTATAATCAAACTTACGAAGAGTATCTGCTTCTTCAACGTCATCTACAGAATACGCGTGATTGCCATTAACGTTATCTTCTATTTCATTGTCAAATTCTTTAAGACGAGTTAATAATGTCTTTAAATGTTTTGTTTGAGATATATGAAAGAATGATAAATAATTAACGTACAACGATATTTGTTGTTTTAATATGCAGTTTTCGTGTTCTAAGGTATTAAGTAAATTTGAAATAGAGAACCCGATACGCGTTTTACTATTATAATTTGTTATTTTCCCTTGGTTCACTTCATAACATTCATATAAAAAATTTATATATTTCATAATGTCTTCGTGGATATGTTTAATATCATCTAAATTATATTCTTGGAATGGGTCTAAATCCTTATATGGTGGGAATGTGTAAAAATCTATTTTGTCAGCACTCAAGTCATCACTATTGTCTTTAATATAATTTACAATAAGTGTATACAATTTATAATAGTCGCAATACATCCTATTATTTAATAAGATGCGAAACCGGTCAGTGTTTTCTAGCTCAACCGAAAATAATTTATATTGGAAAAAAAAAGAGTCTAAACTGAAGAGTAAAGCTTTTTTTGTTGTGGTTTTAGAGAGTTCTCCGTATATTGTTTTTAAATCCATTATTTTTGTATTTACTTGTGTTTTTACTTTAGTTACGTCATTACGTAATAATAATATATTATGAAAAGTAGACTTTAACTTTTCAAGATTATGAGATAAATTATTAGCCATGGTATATACTTTCGATACATAAAAAGTTCATTATATTATGGCGACGAATATGTGAATCCTCAAATATTCTAACATAAGAAATCAACTGCCCTTTCATTCAATAAGTCAAATGAAGTTTCCCACATATTATATGGTTTATATTTAGTTTCAGAATGCGGGTTGTCATTCTCTTTAATGTCATTCTCCTTGTTGTCATTCTTATCTGATAGTGTGATATATCTAAAGAATGGAACATTTTTGAGGTCGGGTAAATTAACCCGTTTATTTCTATCTATATGATGTTTAACCTCCCAATATTGAGCGGCTTCTTCGTCATACAATAGTCGTATCATTCCATATTCGTAAACATTCTTTTTAAATTTAGTAGCTTGTAAAGTAGAATATAGTTTAATATTAATGAAAGCGTAATAGTAACTATTTTTATTTTCATTTATTTTGTATTTCAAATCTATATTCGTTACATCACCTATCTCCATACGAGGAAATACAGACAATATTTCTGATTTGGTAACCGAACCAAGAATGCGAGGAATATAAATTTGGATAGTAGACGTCATTGTTATAATGTTATTTTACTTATATTCCATAACTAATTAGTTTTTCAATTTTATGATATTACATAAAATTGAATATAGAGAAACCCAAAATAAAAATGTAAATAATATACAACTATGAGTGATATTTCAGTTGACCCAATCCAAATCGAAACGGATACTATCGATTACCAATTAGTGGATTCGAAACCTGAGATGGTAAGAACTACTACCCGTCCTGAGTTAGTAACATCATCCAACATAACAAATTACATTAATAGCCTAAATATTGGACATATTAGTCCCCCTGTTCTTTGTAGAAGCAACGAAACCGCACATATTAATCATACAGAAAATACAGAAAATACAGAAAATACAGAAAATACAGAAAATACAGAAAATACAGAAAATACAGAAAATACAGAAAATAACAAACGTTTGATTGATGTGATGGAAGAATTCATTCTACACGAACATAAGTAATTTACACAAAAACAAGTTAAACAGATTTTACACATATTATAAATATACGATGGAATCAATAGAAGTTCCTGCCAATTTTGTTACAGTAATTAATGATTTCGCGAATGATTTATCTACAACATTTCCCGAATATACTAATAAATTGTCTAATTTAACCGATGAGATTGAGGGTTCATCAAGAGACGAGTTATATAAGCATTGTATGTCGGTATATCCAGAACGTTTTTTTGATATTTTATACCAAAACGCAGATATTTTTTCAGATAAACAAGACACAAATGTAAATTTTTTACCAAATGTAGATTTTAGAATTCTTTATAATTCCGAGGGAGTTACTGAAAATATTCGTAAGACAATATGGAAATATTTACAATTGGTTTTATTTACGGTAGTAGGTAGTGTAAAAGATAAGAGTAAATTTGGCGATTCTATGAATATGTTTGAAGGAATAGATGAAAACGATTTACAGGCAAAATTAGGCGAGACCATGGAAGGTCTTACTGATTTTTTCAAAGATATGGGTAAAAATGAAAGTTCAGAAAGTTCAGAAAGTTCAGGTTCTACCGAACAAGAGCAGCCTCCGCCATTTAATATGAGTGGTATGCCTAATATGGAAAATATGCAGGAGCATTTACACACATTATTTAATGGTAAGATAGGTTCCCTTGCTAAAGAGATGGCAGAAGAAATTTCGGGAGACTTTACTGAACTACTTGGTGATAATGTAGAAAACGCAAATCCTCAAGATATTATGAAGAAGCTTATGAAAAACCCTACTAAAATAATGGGGCTAATGAAGTCTGTAACTGGTAAGTTAGACGCAAAAATGAAAAATGGAGACATTTCTCGCGAAGAACTGATGAAAGAGGCAGGTGAGCTTCTTGGGAAAATGAAAGAATCTACTGGAGGGGCCGAAATGTCTGAGATGTTTGCTAAAATGGCAAAAAGTATGGGTGGTATGGGTGGTATGGGTAAAAATATGAAAATGGATACAAATGCTATTGACCGTATGGTAAAATCCTCAAAATTAAAAGAAGACATGATGAACCGTCATTCCGTCAAGAAAGAACAAATGTTAGGAAAAGCTAGAGAAGAAGCTATTTTGGTACAACATCGAATAGACGCACAAGAAACTTTAATGGCAAAGTATTCTTTAGAACAAAAAGACGGAAATAATATGGTATTCAAGTTTGATGGAGAGTCTTCACAGGAAAAATCGTTTATTCATCCTGATTTACTGAAAGATATGGAAGCTGACGATTTGAAGAAAGCAACAACTACTACCAAACCTAAGAAGAAGAAGAAGAAAGGCAAGAAGTAATTCGTAAATATTCTTATCTGTGTATAGTTTAATTAAATGGGACTTTTTAAGTATGTCAAATTAAACGTTTTTATAATTAGTTTAGCATTCGGATTATTTGCGGTATACATCACTATGCCCGATACACGTAAAATTTATGTTTATCCTACACCTGAGAACATAGATGTTCTGCAATATAAGGACAAAACTGATACGTGCTTCAAATTTAAACAAAATGAGGTAGATTGTCCCAAAAACGACAGTGAAATCAGCCAGATACCAGTTCAAAGCTAATCATTTATTTTACATAATTACGAATGCGTATGTAAAATAGACAAAATATCTACATAATTATCAATATGGCTAATCCTAATGAAGATACAGATGATTCGGTTGGTATTCAAGACGTTATACATAAAAATACCTGGACGAATAATATTGAAAAGGTTTTAGACAAATTAAGAATAAATTGCTGTCAATTGAGTAATTTTCATAAATTTAAGTATCAACATTGTAAAGGTCAGATAAAATGGTTCCGTATCCCTATTATAATTTTAAGTGGAATAAATACATTTGCATCAGTTGGGCTACAAGAACACATAGAACAGAACATAATTTCAATAATTAGTAGTAGTATTTCATTATTATGTGGAATAATTACGAGTATAGAAATGTTTATGAAGTATCAAGATAAAATGGAAACTGAGTTAGCTACACACAAAGAATATTACCGGATTTGTATTGATATATACAAGATGATTTCTATTGATAGAAAACACCGTAAAGTATCTGGTAAGGATTTTTTAGAAGAAAAATTTAATGAGTATGAAAAAATAAAAAGTCGTAGTAGACCAGAAGATCCATCTGACCTTGTATATGATATTTTAGCTGATATGGATGAATTATTCTTGTATAAACGTAGTGCTACCGGTATGCATAAAAAGGGATGGATAAATAAAATAGAGTTGGCGCCACCATTGTATGTAAAACAACCTTCATCATTAGGTGTATCATATGACCGTATTAGACATCCAGAAAGATACGCATTAAGATTACAAAGTAAAATATTAGAAAATAAGGTGAAGATTACACAAAAATATATGGATGAACGGTGGAAATATAAAAAAGAAAATGAGCTAAGCAGTAACAGAACTCCAGATGAAACTACACCCTATCATACTGATGATATAACGCAAACTTATGTAAAAAATCACTCACCAAAAAATCACTCACCAAAAAACACAGAAGATAATGATGAATATTTGTTTAATAAGAGAAATAATCCTGAAAGTATTACAAGCCGCATTGTTGGATATTTTACTGAAAATGATAAAATGGTTTACCAGAGTGATGATGAAAATGACGGACGTAATAGTTTATCATTAGATATTGACACAGATGAGGAAGATAATCAAGTATAAGATATTGAAAAATTATTTATATGAACGTAATGTATATTATATTATGAATTTACAACGTTTACTACACACTGAACTCGGGCAAACCTTTATCTCAATATTGCTTGGTTTAGGGCTTGCGACTCTATTTAGAAAGGCGTGTACGGATAAAAATTGTCTACAATTTAATGGACCAATTATTAGTGAAATTGAGAACAAAGTGTTTAAACACGATAATAAATGTTATAAATACACTACCACTTCTTCAAAATGTGATAAAACAAAACGTATTATTAACATATCAGATAAACCACAAGTAGCCGAATAATCAAATATATTTAGAATCATTCGTAAAACTATACAATCTTACTTATATCATATTGTATAGTAATGGAGAATACCACCACCCGAATTTCAGATTTGCCAGACCCGAATTCGCAACAACACCAACAACGTCATCCGAACCAACAACAATCAACCAAATCATCGGAACTACCTAATAATTATACTCCCATTAACGTCCATCCCAATCCATATGGTGTATCGGACCAAAACCCTATAATGTCACCCCCCGAGCAACCAATCACTCCTCAACAAGAAAGTTTTTCTAACAATTCCGCTACTCAACAAGTTCCTCAATATTTAAGTGAAGAACAGCGTGAAATGATAATGCCTTCACAACAACAGCGTCTACCATCTCGTCATATACAACAAGATACTACACAATACGCCCAAGATGAACAAATCCAACCTAATTATATACCAAAAGAAAGGGTAAATAATGATTATGTTAGAGAATATGAAGAATTTACTGATAAACACATTCAAAAACACGAAAGAGAAAACAGCCGCAATCAACAAATAGATGATATTTTGAGTGACCTACAAGTCCCCATTTTTGTAAGTATATTATACTTCTTATTTCAACTTCCCATTATAAATGCATATATTTTCAAACGGTTCTCGTTCTTATCCATTTATAATGATGATGGTAATTTTAATTTTTACGGATTAGTGTTTAAAAGTTGGATTTTTGGTAGCATATACTACACAATCACCAAATTTACTAACTTCTTAATTAGTCTATAATCCTAATATTTTCAATAATTTATTACTATTATCAGTTTTTGTTTTCTTTTTCACGGTTTTAGATTGCGTATTTTTGTTAGCAACATTAACCGCAACATTCACTTTCTTTCCACAAGGAGTATATTTTAAAAACCACTCTTGATACTCTGGTGATGTTTGTTTATTCTTCAACTCTTTAAATTTTTGAGTTTTTTCAGACCGAATATCTTCTATGGTTGTTTGTTTACCATAACATTGGTTCGCGAAACGCTTTAAAATACCCCTCTGTTTTAGTTTATTTTTCTCTTGAATACTAAACAAATATTTCGCCATACACAACAATCTTACGTCGTGCAATTTTTTATCACCATAAACAAAGCTTAAATATAAACTCATTATTGTATCAATTGTAGCAATTTTGATAACTCTATCTTGAATCGTGATTTCATTGTAACTGTGACACGCAATAGGTTTGTGTATTATAGCTACAATGTCGTATTTTCCCACTGAAACTTCTATATTCTCAGGTATAACTTCACCAATAGCGTCATTTCGTTTAATTTTCACATTTTTTACTCCATTCTCTTCTAATTGTTCTTTTAATATTAATGCGGTTTTCTCTATGTCTTCAGATAGAACATCAAAATCAGGTATTTTTTGTAATTCGCGTTTATCGCCATTCTTTATATTTTTTGAATATAGTCCGCTAGCATATCCACCGAAAAATACAACACCTTCATCGATAAACACATCTCTCGTAGTTAAATATATTTGTTCTTGTTCTGACATATCCAGCTCCATTTTTCTTTGAAAATCGATATTATCACAATCAGATGTTGTTAATGGATAATATTTGTTTAATAAGTTTAAACGCTCCAATACCTTCTCCCATCGAGATACATCCCCATTGGGTCTAGATAATTCCAAATACATTGACATACGCAAATAATTAGGAGGGGTATAATGAATACCAGACCGTTTAATTGAATCGCGTTTAATTGAATCGAATAATAGTTTGGGTAATTGTGTTATGTCAGCAATAGGAATAAAGTTAACAAATACTTTATACGTTCCATAATGGACGCCTGCTTTTGCTTCAACGTTAGTGTATTCATTCTTATAATAGATATCAGCCAACTCTTTAGCATCATCCATTGCGTTTGATGAAAAGAAATCATAATCAGGTATTTCTGCCTCTTTATCGTAAAAACGTGCATTTTCAGGTAATATATTATTAATAGCAGTACCTCCATAACAAACTAATTTTTTTTTCCGGATAAACTCTTCAACTATGCTTATCATTTTTTGGACGTCTGCGTCACTGACAATTCTTTTACCCGATGCTTTTTTATTTTCTTTAATAGCACTTCGTAATACAGTCATTTCGCATTCTTGAAATGTCATTTTATTCGTGCATTCAGTTGGATAAAATGTCGTTTTAGATTTCTGTGACTTATTCTTATTGTATTTACCCATCGTATATACAATAATTACACATTATTTTCACTGCATTTAATTTTGTTTCAAATAGTCAATAGTATATGCTAAAGGAATTATACCACCCTTGTTATCATCAAACATCCGTTCATATTTTTCTAATTCATCATCCTTTGAATAGAATTTATATAATACAAACTGTGCTCCGTAATTCAATACAAAATCATCAATATCAGGATTTTTCGCATTATTATTAATGGTGTCTGGTAGAACCAATCTCATATTTTTTGTGCTCGTACACAATCCACATTTATCTTCAACTCGCACATTATCGTAACTTAAATTCAATAATTCTGTGTATCTATGTAAGAATAGGTCGTCTGAACCACTCTCTAAATTAACAAGATTAGATAAATTGTAGCATTTTTTTTCATTTGTATTGCATATCGAGTTTTGTTTATAATTTCGGTCAAGTGTTTTGTCAACAATAATCACTATTTTCCCTTGTAAGTCTGACATTTTTGTTTGTTTAGTAACTTCACCTGTATATAATTTGGATTTCATAGTTGAATCAATTGACTTTGATATTAACCGGTAAAGTCTTGTATCATCTCCATCGGATTTGATTCTTAAATGGATAAATAGTGGGTCATTTACATTGGGAGTTGGTTGAACGAATGCGGACGTAGTTAACATACTAAAGACATTATTCAACAATAATGTATTGGTTGTATCAATTGTTCCTAGAGTTTTATCATTTGTATATGTAATCATTGGGGCATCATCAATCAACATTACTTCAAAATCTAATAAACGTACCCCTCTTTTTAATAAATATTTAACCATATCAATATTTACATATTTTCCAGTAACCGCACTATTGTAAGATGATTTGATAACGTAGTCTTTCAATACAGGGGTTTCTTTGTTTTTGGATGAAATGTAAAAATCATCAGGAGGTAATGACACAATACTGGTTGGTTCGGAATCTATTAAACTATTATATTCACCTTCTGTGGTTCCAAATAAGTCAAATCCTTCTATCGTATTACATTTACATTCCGGATTCTTACATCTAGATTTACATTTTAGTGATTTACATTGTAATTTGTTAACTATCCTTGATATCATATTACGTTTCCATATAAAACGATACATTACATATACGAATATACAAATACTTAGTAATAACAATATACATTGGGTTTTATTCATTCTGGGATTTATATATATATTGAAGATTTAATATATAATGACTAACAAATATAATAGTAATTATATATAAACTTATAATAATGGCTGGTGGATTACTAAACATTGCTGCCGTAGGAAACGCTAATCTATTTTTAACAGGTAATCCAAGTAAAACATTTTTTAAAGTAACGTATTGTAAATATAGTAATTTTGGACTTCAAAAATTTCGTATTGATTATAATGGATCGAGAGATTTGCGTTTAACCGAACCATCTACCTTTCAATTTAAGATACCAAGACACGCTGAATTATTAATGGATACATACATTGTAGTTACACTCCCGGATATATGGAGCCCTATACATCATCCATTACCTAAACCAATACTTTCACAAGAAGGGCAAAATACTATTCCTGACTTAGTTGATGGTAATGACACTGGTTGTAGATGGGCTCCTTATGATTTTAGGTGGATTGAGAATATTGGAGCATCAATGATACAAGAAATCGAAATTACAAGCGGGGCATTGACTATTCAAAAATATACTGGCGAATATCTTTCTATGATGGTTGAGCGTGATTTTAATGCTGATAAAAAGGAGTTATTTAACAAGATGACTGGAAATATTCCGGATTTGAATGACCCCGCCAACTGTAATGGGCGTATTAATTCATATCCATCAACTGTGTATACCCAAAACGCGGCGGGTGCTGAACCATCCATCCGTGGACGAAATCTATACATACCTATTAATACTTGGTTTACATTGAATAGTTCGTGTGCGTTTCCTCTAATCGCTCTGCAATATCAAGAACTTCATATTAATGTTACATTTAGACCTATACAAGACTTAATTCAAGTTCGTGATGTATTTGATTCTAGAAATAATTTCCCGTATGTAAAGCCTAATTTTGGTGAGTCTCGTTTTCAAATGTATCGTTTTTTACAAACACCCCCTTCATTAGAAATATCTGCCAACAACTATCAAAATACGCTTTCTTCGTGGAATGCAGACGTTCATTTAATGTCAACCTACTGTTTTCTTTCCAAGGAAGAAGCCGAATTATTTGCGAGAAAAGACCAAGTCTATTTAGTTAAAGATGTATTCACCCATACATTTGAAAATATCACAGGAACCCGGAAAGTTAAATTACAATCACCTCCAGGTATGGTTTCAAGTTGGATGTGGAACTTACAGCGAAATGATGTGAATTTGCGAAATGAATGGAGTAATTATACAAACTGGCCGTATAAAATGTTGCCTGTAGGTAGTGTACCATATACTAATACGAACACTCAAGGTGCGTTTCCGAATGTAGACCCGGTTGATTTACTTGTCACCGGATATTTAACTACAGGTAATTTTGCTGTAGAGAATAGAAAGGAAATACTTGAAACAATGGGTATACAACTAGATGGTAGTTATCGTGAAAATATGTTAACTCGTGGCATTTATGATTATATTGAAAAATACACACGAACAAAGGGTTCCGCAAAAGAAGGGATTTATTGTTATAACTTTTGTTTGGATACAAGCCCATTTGAGTATCAACCTTCTGGAGCAATTAATTTAAGTAAATTCAAAAATATAGAGTTGGACATTACGACATATGTCCCTCCAATTGACAATATTAATTCTAGTTTTGATGTTCTTTGTGATGGTGAAGGGAATCCAATCGGGTTTCGTAAAGAAAATTGGAGATTATATGACTATAATTACAACATGACGTTATATGAAGAGAGATACAATGTATTATCATTCATAGGTGGTTCGTGTGGTATGTTACATTCAAGATAATTCATATATTGCGTGTTATTTTCATTTTTATTAAAATTATATAGTATAACAAATAATTGTATACTATATAATGAAAGAACAACAAAATAGTAATAAAGTATTTAGTGATGCCAATAAAGATATGGAAACCGCTAACTTTCAAACCGAACACATGAAGAATAAAATAAAGAATGTGAAGAAAAGAAAAAAATTATTAAACATTCAAAATATCGAACCATTAGTTAATATTCATGCCAAAACTACCACACAATCATCGCAATCAAACCAAAAAGAAGGGTTTACGTTTCGGGATGATGACTGGACTGGTAATGATAACATATATGAAGGAGGAAATAATAGTGCTACTTCTGAATCAAGATCATTCGCTCAGATTATTGAAGACGCATATAAAAAAATGACAGATGGGTATGATAACGTTATATTAACTATTACAAAAGCAGGTAGTAGTGACAGTAAGCATATTAATTCGGATAAAGGACAACTAAAAAAATATATTAATTGGATATTTGCGATAATAGTTGCATCTATCGGTGTATATAATTGGTGCTTTATTATGTTTTATAGAAATGAAGGTAATGTTCGTGTAAATGTATGGAATGTTCCAAGAGATAACATTAAAAAGCGTGCTTCGTCTAATCCATTTTTCTCGTTCATTGAATTATTTACTGATATACCATTATTCTTTACAGATTTCTTCAAAAAATACATAATTGACTGGATACCAGATACTATTATGTCTAAAATCGATGACCCAATATCACAAAAATCGTATGATGCTGTGTTACTATCATTGTTTATGTTTATATTAACTGCATCTGTATTTATGGTAAATGGCTCAGGAGAAGCTATTAAAAATATAATAGTAGACCTTGCTAAATTTGAATTTAAAGGGGTTTTACCGATTATTATTTATGCGGTTACCGGAATATTGTTCGTAATGTCATTTATGGAAAACCATCCACTCGCTGCGCTATTACCAATTGGAAGATTTATTTCGTTCGCAACATTTATGAACCCACTATTTTGGATAGAAAAAGTAGTTCTATTGGTATATTTAATTTTCGTAGGAGTACCATTAGCGACAGCCACATTAATCGGTTATATATTGTTTCATACATTCTTTGGACTATTTTATAATGGAGCTAATATATTAGATACAAAAGCCAAATTTGATGAGTTTTTGAATAGATATAAACCAGAGACACGTCGGGATACCCCTTGTAATCCGCTCAGTTTCTTTGAAAAAATTATAAATTACACGATTAAGATATTTAACTACATATATGATAATTGTATTAAACTCGGATTTATGAGTGTAATGTTGTATGCTTTAATTGATTCAGGAATAAATGTCAAGAACAGCGCACTTAAAACGTTAATTGCGGTTATTACGTTAGCTTCTATAATAATGGTTTCTATAATTAATATTATTAACGTTGTCGACACACAACCTTCAACCGAGGAAAATATCATACCATCAACTGTTAACGAAACATCTACGATAAATCCTATGAATATACCTAATCTGGAATCAATTCCTACAACTGATACTATAAACAATATTGCTAACAATTTACCTATCCCTGAAAAAGAAACCTTTACTAAAATGGCAGACAATCTAAATGTGAATGACAATACTAAAATTCAAGATGGATTGAAAGCCGGTATGGATATATTATCGAATTTGAAATAGTTGGAAAAATAACAAAATATATTAGTTTGTAATTACAAATATAAACACAAACTAATAATATTACTATCCATAATTATGGGAGACAATAAGAATAAATCATTAGAGAAGTATCCTCTTATAAGTATATGCACCCCTACATTCAATCGACGTCCATTCATTGAGAATATGTTTAACTGCTTTCGTAATCAAGATTATCCCAAAGATAGAATTGAATGGATTATCGTAGATGACGGAACTGATAAAATTAAAGATTTAATTGTAGCATCTGACATTCATCAAATACGATATTTTGAAATTGAGAAAAAAATGTTTCTGGGTGAAAAACGCAACTATATGCATAAACACGTAAGAGGGTCTATCGTTGTTTATATGGATGATGATGATTACTATCCTCCCAACCGTTTTTCTCACGCTGTAGAACGACTTCAATCAAATCCAGAAGCACTATGTGCGGGTTCTAGTGAAATTTACGTGTATTTTAAAGGGATGAATAAGATGATACAGTGTGGCCCTTATGGACCAAATCACGCAACCGCGGGGACATTTGCGTTTAAGACTAAATTATTAGAGCAAACTAAATATGAAGACCACGCAGCTTTAGCCGAAGAAAAGGCATTTTTAAAAGATTATACAATCCCTTTCGTACAACTTGACCCACTAAAAAGTATTCTTGTATTTTCTCACGAACACAATACATTTGATAAACGCAAAATGTTCGACCAAAAACAAGACCCCAAATACTTCAAAGAATCTTCCAAAACAGTAGATACATTCATACAAAATAATCACGAAACCAACATTAAAAAGTTCTTTATGGAGGATATTGACGCATTACTGGATAAATACGACCCCGGAAAGCCAGAAATGAAACCAGATGTTATCAAACAAATTAAAGAGATTGAAGCAAAGCGCGCACAAATGATTAAAGACCACGAAGAGAAACAACAATCGCAAAATGGACCAATTATGCTTACACGTGAAGGTCAACCACCAGTCCAACTAACAAACCAACAGGTCGTCCAAATTATGGGACAACATAAACAACAGATTCTTGACCTTACCAAGAAGAATGAAGAGCTTCAACGATTTACTCAATTACTACAACAAAAAGTTATTGAACTAAATAAAACTAATAAAAATCCACTTATCGCGTCTGTCAATAAACACGAAGTTGAAGAAAAACAACAACTTATATCACAAATACAGGCTCTTACCAAACGAAATGAATTCATTGAAACACAATTAATCTCCGCGAATACTACCATTACCACATTACAATCTAAAAATAATATTGATAACCCTATTTCAGAAATGCCCGTCCATATCAATAATGATGACTAGCTTCATTCAATATTGATAAAATTCATACTATTTTATCAATAACATCTTTATTCATTCTCATCTACAATATCAATAGCTACCATATCCTTCTTTACACTTTTATCCATGTATCTATACATCCGTTGTATATCTAATTTATTAATATTATAATTTTCAAATATTTTGTCAGTATCATTTGTTGATTCATTATTCATTATTAATCGTATTTCTTGGAACATGAAAATCAATTCCGATTTATCTAAATCTAATTCTTGACATAATCCATATATAAACATCATATTGTTGTATTCGGTTGAATATTTGGTCAATACTTTTGTAAATCTCACCTCTGAATTATCAAATTTGTTTTTATTTTCTGGAAAGTTATCATGATAAATTTTATTATTATGGAATGTTTTCATTAGGGAACTCATCTCATTAAATTGCCAAATTTGATTTTGAAATGTAATTCTGTCAATATAATCAGCATAGCACATTTTATCCAAGATTTTTTGATATACAGGTATAGATTTATGTCTATCATATTTTTCTATCATATCAACTATATTTTCGTGCCATAGTAAAGCAACTATGGTTCGTTCAGTTTCATTCATAACGCGATTGTGTTGATTTAATGGAACATAATTATTGATTAACGTCTGTGTAATTCGTTTTGAATCTTCATTGCTAGACTTTTTTTGAAATATTAGGGATAGTGAGTCACCTTCAAGAAGTGACGGATTTTTACTGTAAATATCATATACAAAGTTCAATTTACGCACATCGCACTGTATATACTGTAATAATGTTTGTCTCTTTTCGTGATTATTATGATTATTTAAATCCGGAAACATAGTTACTAGTATATGGTTGATTTGGTCCATTGTTGGCAATTTCAATTCAAATGTATTGCATACTTTCATTAATTCGCGAATTTTTTTATCAATACAGTAATTACCTATACATATAATTGGGTTCATTGTAGAATTCTCTAATTTCTGTTTTTTTGTCTTCTTTTGACGTATTAATTTTATTAATGCTGTAATGCCACCTTTATCGCCGTTATTCATACCATCTATTTCATCCATTACTATTGCTATTCGTTTCACTTTACCAGTCATCATATCAAGCACGTTTCGGTTTGAAATATTATTGCTTGTAATTGTATTGATTAATCCTGTATTACGAACATCACCCGCGTCATACTTTATTACATCATAATCCATCTCTTTTAATAAGTTAATTACAAAGGTGGTTTTGCCTGACCCAGGTGAACCATATATATATATACCTTTTTTGTAGGTTAATTCATTGCACTTCTTATCAAAATCATTTAATATGGACTTTATATTATCGGTGGTTGTTTGTCTTTCAAAAATACGAGTTACTTCCGCATTATTAATTATTTTTTCCATATGTCAGATTGTTATACTATATTAGCATTTTTATAACTCATTTCATACGAATAATATTTCATAACGTATAAATATAAACATTTACTTATATTTATACAAATTGTGTTTTTGAGAACTATGATTACTGAAACTGATAAAATAAACTATATCCAAAGTTTAGACTTGCACATCTTATCACACGGAGGGGTATCTTCTAATTATATAGCAGACTATTTAACCAGTAACGGAATTATCGTACAATCCAATATAATCTTGCATCAAAATACTTGTCATTATCCATATAAGTTAGTTCCAGACATTAAGACTTTGTATATTTATGGGGATATTTATAATTCTATTATTTCTCAGTACAACCGTAATTTGCTACATGTTAACGCAACAAAAATACACGAAATGCGTGATTATGACCACAAATCATTAGAATATTTTATAATCAAGTATCCAGATGACCCAATTGGAATAAAAAAACAATTCAACAATTTAAAAAATACAAAAAATACTGCCTTTCTTGAATATCCATACAACATAGATACACTTAACCGTGCGTTTACAGAATTAAATATTAATATAGATTTTAAAGATTTTATTATAACGACGAGAACCTCTACATTTGATACTACCGAACTTGACCATTATCCTATTATTTTACAAAAAATAATACGTGCATATCTTCCCTAAAATAATATTATGTATCAATAAAATATTATTTTTATTTAAGCAAAAGAACTGAAATTTGCGGTTCTTGGTATGAAATTACTAGCTTTTTCTGGTAAGGCACCAAATCTGGTGAAATTATTATTGGTTC
>Ga0307998_1000959_pt1 | contig 15881 bp, 16 predicted proteins | sample Davwhametageno37_FD_203147 | JGI IMG/M metagenome (GOLD analysis project Ga0307998, IMG submission 203147) | Marine microbial communities from Davis Island wharf, Antarctic Ocean - #37 | ecosystem: Environmental > Aquatic > Marine > Unclassified | place: Antarctic Ocean: Davis Island wharf... | reverse complement strand
CTTGCGGTCGGTGGGATTGCGTTTTTAATATATATCAATCCTGAAAGGTTCAGGCGATGGAATGGAAACGCTGATATGAATGTGCAGATGCTTTAACCCCCCAAAACCAAGTCAGACACCGGCATTATCAGCGGGCTTTGCAGGCGGCGTTGATGCCGGTATTTAATACACTGCAATGCCATGCAATGCAAACGTTTGGCGACTTGTGCCCTCCGGAAGGTTTATGAGAATATCCAATGCATCGCAGCGACTTCCGGTAATGCATTCGTAGCTTTCGGTTGCCATCTTGATGATTCTTTCGTCGACTGGCAAAAGTGTATTCTTTGTGCTGCATGCGAAAAACGCCAGTCGCGTTAGTGTGATAAAGTGTGGTGTGTTTTTGTCGATGTTGGTAGTGAACAAGGCCGTTTTGATAGGCTGCATGTAATTGTCGATCGATGCAAGCGCGCCAACGTCCCCGCCAGACATATAGTCGCTGTACATGTCTTGGATCACGGCGTTTACCCAAGGGCAGCAAGTGGCCTTTTGAAACATATTTTCTGCATTTAGCTCTTGAATTGTGCCATTGCTGAGATATTCAAGCGCGGCTACCATGTTGGGTTTGGTTGCCATAGAGATGAAGAATGCGAAAAGCGGTACTTTGACTGCGTCAATGGCTACACCAGGGCTAGCCATTCTGCACGGGGGGTATCGATTAATGAGCAAGCGATGTATGTTATCATTTACAACATTTGTGGCAAATTGCATATCAGCACTTTTCCAGAATTTATTTGCAAACCCATTTGCAACTGTATTTAGTAGCGGGCGCACAATCCATGTCGCCCCCCTCTGCAATGTCCGGTCCGACAGAGATAGCTACCCCGATGGCGGTTCGTGCGCTAAAGTTCTATGAGCGCTGGCATAGGGCTTTGCGCCCGAATCCGTCTTCCGAAGCGGGCCGGGAAACCATCTATAACATGATTATTGAGTGCTGGCGAGAGATTGATATGTGCCGGGTTACGGGCAGTGCCGGGAATCCGGCAATCGATTGCTATATCAAGTGGATTCATAGCAGTCTTTTGATGTACGATGGGTTTTTAAGCGGTGCCCCGTACGACGGGTGTTGCGGGATGATAGTGCCGACGCTCTTCTAGGGAGTTGGCACTTTGATGTGGGCCCCTCACTTATATACAGTGATCGGTGAATGGGCCAAACAGGGCCCGGCCTGTTTTGGTGCCGATTTCGCTGTTGCACATGATGGCCTCGAGCCGAAGGGATGCAATTTTGTAAAAGTCTCTGTACTTGCCGATGATGACGAGTGCCATTTGGATTTGTTCGCTGGTTTCTTCACTGTTGTCGTCAAGATCGAAATAGGGCTCTGGTATGCTGAACACTGCCATTGCGAGGCGATTGACATATGGCACGGCGCTGTTTCCGTGTTTTGTTGGTCTTGAGTCTCCCTTCGTGATGATTTCGCAAATGCAGTGTGCGATTGCGTGAAATGTTTTCAAGTACTGCTTGGTTTGATTTTGAATGTGGTATGAGGTCAGCTGTGACGATGGTTTTGATTTCTGTGCGCGACATCCGTAGAGCTCGACTTTCCCGTTGTCTATAATACGAACCGTTTGAAAGTTCATCCACGCTTTACTGGTTACAAATGCGGTAAACGTGTGCATTGCAAATTTATAGAGCGTGAAGAGTGTTGTTAGCCTGTGGTCGTACGCTTTTGGGCCCAAGCCCTGCCCCGGCGCGGCGGGCGCTGTAAACATGGCAGGGCAGTCATCGCAGAGAAATTTGCGTTTATATTCGGCGAGGTCCATTGCGGGCATTTTGCTACACAGGTGTGTAGTAATGCACGTATATAGTCCGTTGAGATTCGTGGACAATGTCAAACTTATATTGTCTTTATTTTTCAACCTCTTAGATATTTATGCGCGCGTAGCTCAGCTGGCAGAGCTTTTGTCTTATACGCAGATGGTCGCGGGTTCAAACCCCGCCGCGCGCAATATTTTTGCTGATTGGACGTTTAGCGATAATTGCAAACTGGCGGGTTCGTCTTGTTACAATAATGCCGGTTCATGTGGAGCACACCCACGAGAACGATGGCTGGCACATCCGGGTGCTGCCAACTGGAAATGAGCAGTTGCCTGCGATAAGTATGCGATGCGACTGCTACGTCATACAGCCGTGCGGGCGGTTTGTTTGGGTTCACATTGATCCTGGCACACCGCCCACAATAACGCTGGCGACATTTGGGGGCCTGTCAACGCGGTTAACATCGTTCCATGTGAATGCGATAGCAGCCCCGGTGATTTGTGCAAGTGGTGATACGGCGTTTGCATTTTCGAGCTCGGCTTTGATTGGGATTGATCTTGGATCTTCCGGCGTTGTCGAACCGCTTTACAGCGCATCGTCGTTTGATGTGGCGGGAATGGAGTGCAACGATCGGATTGTGGCGGCCATTTCGTTCTCGGCGGGCGGCGTGGCGGGCGTTCTGATTTACACGCGCGCGACCCGGGTGTGTATTACCCGGCGGATCGTCCAACGAGTTGAGCGAAATCTGTTCTTCAAGATGGCGCTTGTGAGCGTCTCCCACACGAGTTCGGTGTTCTGGTCGACTGGCGGTGGGGTGAGCGCGTACGTTTCTGGGACCGGGCGTGTTCGCACGGTGGATATTGGCGGTCTACAGGCGACACTAGTGCAAGAAACAGGCTATTTGGAATTTCAACTTTTGGATCCGGCGTATGTTCCGCCGTCACTTGGTCCATTTAGCGATGTTTTTGTGGATTTGAACGATGGAACGATTGCGGGCCATTCACGACGTGGTGAGCGGCTTCAATTTGGGCCCGGGATTGGAAAGCGACGGAAAATGTACATTCCCTCGCCGTACTGCGAAAAGCACTTAAGCATCTTTCCGCGGAGGCGGCATATATGTTGCTTTTGGGGAAATTATGCTGACAGGGAGCGGTGGCGGTGCGTGTTGGGGTCTTTAGCCCGGCGGAATCCAACTCACACCTTGCCAGGCATCCCTAGTGAGTTGATGGTCTTGATTTTTAATTTTACATTTGTGAATTAAACCCAATTACTTAAAAAATGTATGGCCGTATTTTAAGATGATTTCGACGGGGTGTAGCGCGCAGTGATCGACAACGCTCCGTCTGTTTTCTTTCATAACTGTCCCGAGTATATCCGACTCCATGTCGGTCCACGTGCACGTGGGGTCTATTGCCCGGCGAATCCCGGGGAATATCCAGAGGCCATAGACGGCAATTGCGAGCTTACTAAATGCGTGTTTTGCCCCGCAAAGGTTAACGACATTGTCGCACAGTTCCACAAACTTTGCGGCACCGGTTGCCGATGGACCAGGGGGTTCTGCCGGGCCGGGGGTCCCAATCACATACCCCCCTTGCATTGGCGATTCGGAAAGTAAAGAAGCAGCCGTTCGCACGGCCGTCACTGTCAGGTCCAGCTGCGCCCCCAGCGCTGCGTCAATTCCCCCTGGAGCACGACCGTCGGGAAAGAAAAACGACGTCATTGCGGTTCTACTCAACGCTCGATGCACGGCAGAAGCAGTGTGTGGATAAACTGTTTCAGGTGTTGGCGGCGTCCAGCTCTGCTGTTTTGAGCGGGGCAGCTGGCACGGGCAAGACACAGTGTCTTCTTGCGGCAGCGGAGAAGTGGGCGGATCAAGGCTACGACATTATTGTGTTGGCGTCGCTTTGCCTGGTGCGTGCGCGACTCCAAAAGCAACTTGCGCACATTCCAGCTGTGCGTGTGATGACAGTGGCCGCGTTTATCAAGAACCGGAACGTTGGCATTGCATGTCGGCAAATTGATCGAGAGTTCTCGGATCCGTCGTTTGTCCCGAAAACCCGGTATACCGATCGTCGGAACAAGCACCCCAAAGGCGCCCGGCTGTTGATCGATGAGTTTTCGTGCATTCCGCCGGGGGATATTGACGCGGTTGTGCACATTGCCAAGTATCTTGGCAACAAGCTATCGGTTAATCTTGCTCGCGTTTATGTTGGAGACCGAGCGCAGTTCCCGCCGCCGGTGACGACGACGACGGCCGGCGATATTGCAGAGCTGGCCGAGTTTCAAACAGCAAAGCTTTGCCGGCTCACGGGGGCGTCCAAGCGGTACCAGAATGCAGACTTGCGTAAGATCATTGAAGATCTTGGCAATCCGGAGACATCAAACCGAATTGCGGACGGGCTGATTACCACGCTTGCGCTCCAGACACGCAACGCGCATTTGCCAGGGCTGGCGCTTGTGTGCTCAAACAAGGTGGTGCTGGCGTACAATAAGCGCGCGGTAATGGCTGCAGCCGGCCCAACGTTAAAGTGCTCGCCGGTGAAGACGGGGGGCCATTTAAATAGCATTCGGCGGTACACGACTTGGGCGGTCAAAGATAAGCCCGTTCAGTTCTTTCAATCTACAAAGCACTCGGTTATCAAGGGAACGCAGACGGAGTTTTCGATTTGGAACGGCACGATTGGTACATTGGTGGGCTGGGGTGGCCAGCACGACCCCGAAACTGTGTCGTACTCCGGGCGAGTCCTGACACGTGACGGGTTTTCGTGCACCGTCAAGATTGGCGAAGTTGAGGTGTCTGTATTCCCGGAGGAGTGCGCCGACAGCCCCGGGACTGTTGTCTTTCTTTTTCAGGGCATGGCGGCGGCAACAATAAATAAGAATCAGGGCGCCGACATCACGGAGCCGTACGTCCTGGATTTTGATACTGATGGCCTTGCTTCGCTCGAGGGCATACCAACTGTTGCACTTGTCGGCCTTAGCCGTGCGACTGTTGGAAAGGAGGACGAGCTTAGCTCGCAGGTCAAGATACGAAACTACATTACTGGTTCGGTGATTACCAGCAAACGAAAGCTTTCGCCGGCCGGGCATGCGTTTGACGTGGCTTTGTACAAAGGCCATACCACGTGGAGCCCCCCCGGGAAACGCGCGCGCGTGGGCTAGCCCTGCCATTTGGCGGACTTGGCGCGTATTTTATTAATATTTCATATAGTTTACCTTCCTCTAAACTTTATTTTAGTCGATTGGGTTATAGCTGTTTTGATGCGCAATTTATTATATTCGAGCCGTGGACATACTACAAAAACAATGAACGAACCAGCTGGCTCAAAGCGTGGGGCCATTACCGGACCGGTCCGGTTAGTTATAGCAGCACGACAGGATTGGCGATGCTCGGGGTGTAGCGTTCTTTTGCCCTCGGCATTTCAAGTTGATCACACAATTGCACTTGCCGACGGCGGCCCAGATAGTGCAGCTAACGCGACTGCAATGTGCGCCAGTTGCCATGCTACAAAGACCCAGCACGAGCACATAGAACGACACAGTAAATCCGTTAACACCGATCTTGCATATGATGTTCGGGAAGACACTTACAGGCAGGGGGTGGCAACTTGCGCATCGTGCCGGCAGCAGCGACCGTCGGGGGCGCCACATCCTGTTTGCTGGGCAATTGAGCGCGGTGCGGCCCCCACGCCAATCACTTTATCAAGCGCGCTGTCGCGATTTGCATTTATCCAGCCAATGAATATGTCCATATTCAGGAATTAATTAATGGGATTAAAATGCCGACGACCCTTTATTAACGCATTGCACCAATAATCGCGGCCGTAACCGCCGGAAGAAGCAAGGTCCCCGAAAACGGCCCAATGTCGCATCCATACGTCTCGGCCGGGTCGATAACAGACGTGTACGCAACCACCACGCAAATTGCTGCTGCCATTTGCTGTGATGTTCGAGATGCAACATCAAAGTTACCTTTGGATGGCTCGGCGCCCATATTTGCCCTGATATCAATCGCGCGCAAAAGGGGGTAATAGTGAACAAGTACGTTTCCCGCAATGTAGGAAATCGCGCCCATTTTTTCGTACGCATCAAGCAGCACACTGCATTGTGCTAGCGACATAAATATCGTCCCGGCGGTGACAGTTGCTGCAATAATTGCCTGCATTAAAGTAATACGCGATTCGAGCCTTAAAACGGTAAGCATATCTAAAATAGCCAAGAGCGCCATGCCCCACCAAGTTAGATGCGTTGCTCGCACAAAAGAAGCGGGTTGATCTGACAGAACAATTGCCAGCCCGGTAAATTCCGCAAGTGCCAGCGCCTGTTTAACAGTGCTGAGTGTTTTGCATAAAACGGCAATGGAGATAAAAACGCCGCCCGCGTCCAACATTTGAAGTGTGCTTGCCGGGACTGTGTGCACATCTGATAGTACCACTGTAATCAGTGCAATCACTCCAAGAATAATGTCATATGCCAGGTTTTCGGCAATTGCAATTATGCCACTGCCTTTGTATTCGGCACCCCCTTGCAGCATATACTGCAGTCCCGTAACGACACAGCAACTTGCAAATATCCAGCCGCGATAGCCAGCCGACAAAAGCCCTAAAATGTGAAACCACCAAAACACAAAGACGCTTATTGCACCCCGTTCATATACCGCAATAACTACAGTACCAAATCCCGCCGCAACGGCAACACCGTAATGGGCATCTTTTAATCCGACCATAGCTGACATTTATGTATTTCAGGCAAGAGCTATTAGTTACCTGTTTCGATAAACATGCTTCCCGATATACCAACAAAGGCACTGGTGGGATTTCACATTGTGCCGGCAATTGCTTTGGTGGTTTACGCGCTGACTGGCAAAGGCGCAAGTTTAGCAACCAAATGGGAATCATACAATAACTATTGGATTGAAGATACATATAATCTTCGGGCTATTCGGACATGGACGCGAATCCCTGACGAAACATCCCGATTTACCGTCGACCCACCAGATAATGTTTTGGTGGCAGATATAAACATCCTGGCACTATCCATTGCATACATGATGTGGTCATCGTGTGTCTGGGCGGTGTGCCCAATTACGTATGCTCGATGGATTGATTACACGGTATCGGCGCCGCTTATGCTGGCGGTCATTGCGCTTCTTTTTAATGCTGTCTCTATTACTGCGATTTTAATTGGCCCAGCAGCATTGTGCATGGCGATTGTGATTGGTGGTGTTGCCGAAAAGGATGCAAAACAATTGGGAGGAGATTATGCTCGCCTGGACGCGCTAGCGTGTTGCTGGGCGCTGTTTGTAATCTCATGGATTCCAGTGTATGTCTCGCTGTATGCAACGTTCAATGAGGCAGAGGGGGACGGACCACCTGCAATTATCTGGGCCATGTTATCTGTTCTTTTTCTGCTGTTTGCTGGGTTTGGCATCATTTACAGAAAATATGAAATTGCCGCGGACGAACTAGAGCGAAATCGAGCGTTTGCATTTGCATCTGTTATTACAAAGACAATATTGCACATTTTCATAGGGATTTTGGGAATCCAGCAGTCTCGCATGGCAGTGGATCCGGATACTGAATACCGCCCCGACGACGATGCTTATAACATCTCACTTTATATTGGGTTTGCAGCGGCAGTCGTTGTGCCAGTGTTTTATTACAACTTTGCAAAGAATGTTTTTACAGACACCGCTGGCACCCCGACCAGTTCTGGACAAGGAAGCCTTTACACTAACGTGATGGTGTACATGAGTGAATAAAAACACCAACGCCTCCATTTATTGCTTACAAGACATCGAATGCCTTTTTAGCAACACGATGGTGGAAAACTTCGTCGTTTTTTATTTGTGACCACAATTGCGTAATAATTAAAAATGGGTTCGAACAGTTATGCTAATGCGCCACCCCATCTCCTTTCTGGTGGCCGGGATACCGTGGGTAAAATGGGTTTGGAAATCTGCGCCCCGCATCACGGCGCAGCTCCCGCTCGGCAGAAGAACGCTCAGTCGCTTGAACTCTTCCGGTTTCCCCTTGCCTTTCCATCGAATTTGGAACGGGCGGGTTGCACCAAAAGAATATGTGAAAATCGGCGCGGGCTCGCCGTCATCGGAATGCGGGGAGATGTACTTGCTGCCGTTACTGTAAAAGTTGACAAGCGCGGCGTTGTACCCCGCGCCCCCTGAGGCAGTATTTGCATGCTGTATGCACATGCCAACCAGACTTCCGGGCAAGACCTTATGCGGGAGAAACTCGTTCTGGCTGAACTTGTACGGTACCGCCTTCGGGTTGGTACTGTAGTAACGCTGGTTTCGCTGCATCGTACAACACCTTCCGTACATTTTAAACGTGCGCGGGTGGTCGGGCTTTAAGCACTCAACAAGCTCGCGGATCGCTTCCTGTGATGCGGTAATTGCATCAGGGGTAAAGTCAAAATCGGCATCTTTTCCACAAACAAGCTGGGTGGTCGTCGCCATGATCGGCGCAATAATGAGCAAACCGCAGTGCTGCCAGCACTTAAAGTTGTCGGCACTCAAAGTGCAAACTTGCACTTTGAATGCTGGTAGATAAAAGTTTTTGTCGACCAGCATTCAAAGTGCAAGTTTGCACTTTGAGTGCCAACAACTTCGGATAGAACTATTTGTAGTACCATTGTCACAATCGGGTTGAATAGAACCATCGGTAGCACCGCAGTCGCATTCGAACGCGCTTTGCTCTGAGCGGGCGTGTATAAACGTGCAACCCATAATTTGTCTAGGAGCAGTTTCCGAGAGCCATGGTGCAAGCATTCCCTTTAGCCGTTGTAGCTGTGGAAGACGACGGGCTCCTACTGGGGCATTGCAGCGAGGCGGCGCGAGATGCGGATATAGTTGTCCTGACGGCGGTGCAGGAGGATGGAGCTGCGTTGGAATTTGCGAGCGACCGGCTTAAGAACAACGTGGATGTTGTGATGGCGGCGGTGCAGGAGGATGGATCTGCGTTGGAATTTGCGAGCGACCGGCTTAAGAACAACGTGGATGTTGTGATGGCGGCGGTGCAGGAGGATGATGATGCATTGGAATTTGCGAGCGACCGGATTCTCGACATTATTGAGGCGGAGCTAAGGACGGCGTTGCGGGATGATGAAGATGCATTGGAGTTTGCCAGCGACCAGATGCTCAACATTATTGAGTCGGCGCGGGAACCGACACAAGCAGCATTTACAGATGTCGCCATCGACACTCGTTGATTTATTATTTGAAAAGGATTGCAGAGCAACAGCCCACCACGCTGCGCAATACCCCCAAATCATACCCCGAGCTGATATTTTAAAAAGGGCACTGCGGTGCTTCTGGCATTAAAGTGTGGCAGCTGCTGAACTGGATCCTGGCGATCAACCAGACACCATCGGCACGCGCTTTTCCCGACCCCGTCTGCAACGGCCCCCAGGATTGTCTTGTGCTCAGGGCCGCCGGGGGTAAACTTCCAAAGCTTTGTGCTCTGTTTAAAGTTCCGGCCAGAAATTTGCGAAACAGCAAGCCCGGCATACACCTGCGGCGCCACCGGGCTTACCTGGCTGATTGCGCTTGCCCTTTCCGTAAATACCGCAAATCCTCCCATAAATGCTTGAAATTCGTGGTTGCGCCGTTCGGTGGCGTTGTATTTTTTGGGCTCGACATTGACCGTTTTAAGTTCTACAACCAGAATGCGCGTCCCAATGTGTAGAATTAAATCAGGGTAAATTCCCACGGGCTCGAACACATCGGTCTTCTTTCCCTTAAACAAAAGTGGCGAGATTGTGGTTTGGGTTGGTATCCAGGGCATATTGATGTTTCCGTCGCGAACAGTCCCCATGGTGACCGTGTCGCCATTCTTGTTAATCTGGTTTACCAGCGATAAGACGGCGCGCGTAAGCACATTTACGTGGCCAATGACCGCATTGTTTTTCTGGAATTGCTTCCAAATCTCGGCCAGATAAATCCCAAGTTTTGTCGTTTTAAAGTCGGTGTAATAGTTCAAGCCCACTTTCCAGATGGTAAGCATGCCAATGATTGACCCGTTACTTGATGCCATTGACGGAATAACGTACGGATCGTGCGGCCCGAGTCGTAAATGGTCAAATAAACTGACAACGGCCAGATCTGTAAATGGCGGTGCTGGCTCGGTATCTGCCGCCTGGCTTTCGGGAACGTGAAGTCGTAATATCTTTCCCTTTTGCTCCGCGCCAAGCAGCGCTGCAAGGCTTTTAAACGACAGCGTTGCTCCGCTTCCAAGAAGCTGGCCTGTTGTTGCAACGTTCGTATCACTTGGACTGTAAAATGCCGGAAGAACAATGTGCGGGTTGCACATTTGCCATGCCAGCCGGCGAATTACATACTTTGCTTGATCCGATAATTTGATAGAGGTGATTGTTGACCATGGTTTTTTTGTTTCCTGTGCTTGTGCCAGCGCTTGATTGCCGGACGTAAAATACCCCGGAACATCTAGACGCTCCCGGCGTCGCTTGACCGGATTATACGCATGCATTGGCATGGCCGCACTTGCAGCAATTAATGTCACCCTGGGCCAGCTGCTGTCTTATAGTTTTTAAACAGTGTAACTGGCGTTAAGTTTAAAGTTTGCATATATACCGCATTCAGGAAAAAGGGGGAAGTGCACCGTTTGCCATGAGCGGCGGCGACGACACTGAAATGGCCGAGGTGCCAACCGGCGTGATTGCTGTGGGCGGCCTTAATGCAATATTTGGATCTTCAGACGAAGATTCTAGTGGCGATGATGAGGATTTTAGTACAGTAGCAAGGCAAAATATTACCAACTTTAAATCCAAACTTGGTCCGGTTTGCTATGATCTAGTTAACCCTAACCCTAACCCTAACATTCGGCAATTTATAAATGCTGCAACCAAAACTGGAAAATGGGCACCTGGGATTTTCACCGGAAGCTCTGTTATCGAAGTAACTGCGCCATTAATTCGCGACGAAATTACAATGCAGGAACCCGGCGTTTTTGGCAATCCCATAACGGGTTATGGGATGATTTGCATTTGTAAAACGCCTTGGAACAAAACGGAGCACATGGCTCAACATCAAGCACGTAATGCGGTTACTCTGATTGCAAAATCGGTTTGCATAACAGAACACACGCGATCCCCCTTTAAAAAACGTTACCCAGGAGAAGACCAGTTTGTAACAATTGAAAACATTGCCAATTTTGATCACGCGAGGAATATATTGTCCCAGGGGGAATCGGGCAATCATCTTGTGTTCGTTTACTTCAACACAACAAGCGTTGCTAAAGAAATAAAGTTTAATGTATCTGATTTAGATATTGGTAAATATTTTAAAGATAGGCTTAAATATGCATTTGGCATGGAAAACGAGACAATTACAATACAGCCACACACAAGTATTACATGCATTTATGGGACACGGTTGGTCGCAATTGAATACCCGGGGATGGACATTGAATCGTTGCCAACTAACGCGCACCTTTGGAACCCTGATCATGTTCTGCATTGGCTTTGGACTAAGGGCCTTGACACAACATTTGCAACCGTTCTTACTGGGGACTTAATTGTCATGTATAAGGAGTTATCGTTGGAGGGCATACAGGACGACATGCAATGCACGCGCGAAGAGGCGGTAGAGCTTCAAAAAGCATGTCAAACCGTTGCTGGTGCCGCCGCCCCGGGGGGTGGCGCCAGCATGGATTGGCAATCTGCGTTTACCGACCTTTGCATTCAGCGATAAATAACTAAATAAATGATTCAACTGCGGGCGGGGATTTGCTACCGGCCAGTGTCCAAGTTTACGTATATCTATATCGGTGTCACGCTTGATTACATCCATATTCAATGGGCGACAAAGAGGTGGAATCCCTTTTAGTGTTCCCACTGTTCCTAATTGCCTATCTTGCATGCAGGACAGCGACGCAATACTTGCAACCCAAGCGTCATTCTACAAGCCATGGCAAATCGAGCTACTACTTCAGGTTATAGCGGTTTTGCTGGTTATGATGGTCTTAACACCGCGTCATCCGCAATAGCATTTTTGGCGGTGTCAATTGTCTCGATGATCTGCTCCCTGTTTTGGTACGGTGCCGGACTTGGGGTGTTATTGATTGCTGGGCGGTCATCGCGAGCTTACAGCCCGCTTTTCTTGTTAAGTTCTATTGCTCTTGCAATCATGATCGCGTTGCTAAGTAACATCACGTTCTCGGCAATTGGTGCTGCAATGCTGGGTGTTTTAGCGTCTGCAGGTGGCATCACGCTTGCTGGCCGCTGCTCGCCGCGATACACCGCAGCGCTTGCCATTGCAGTCGCCATTTCAAACGCCTTTGTGGTATACTACATTGGCATCGAAACTGGGGCACCCTATCGCGTTATTGGGGCTGTGGTCGTGTTTGCCCCAATTCTTTTTCTTTTACGCAAATAACAACATTAGTAATACAAACCCGCTGGTTGCCATGGTCGCGCAAGTCACCACTAAATACGCGGTTGCTCCGGCGGGCATTCTTTCAAGGGTTGTTATCGGCGTTGTTGATGTTTTGGTGACTGTTGTTGTTGTTACTGTAGCCGGGGGGCCCATTCCACGAGTTGGACTTGGACTCGCCGTGGGGGAATCGGTTAAAGAAGCCGCGGGGCTTGAGGTGGGACTGCTGCTCGTTGGGCTCTGTGTTGGCGACGCCGTCGGACTCGCCGTGGGAGACATTGTTGGAGATGCCGTCGTCGGGCTAGCCGTGGGGCTTGAGGTGGGACTGCCGCTCGTTGGGCGGCTCTGTGTTGGCGTCGCCGTCGGGCTTGCGGTGGGGCTCTGTGTTGGCGACGCCGTCGGACTCGCCGTGGGAAACATTGTTGTTGGAGATGCCGTCGTCGGGCTAGCCGTGGGGCTTGAGGTGGGACTGCTGCTCGTTGGGCTCTGTGTTGGCGACGCCGTCGGACTCGCCGTGGGAAACATTGTTGTTGGGGGTGCCGTCGTCGGGCTAGCCGTGGGGCTTGAGGTGGGACTGCCGCTCGTTGGGCTCTGTGTTGGCGTCGCCGTCGGGCTTGCGGTGGGGCTCTGTGTTGGCGACACCGTCGGACTCGCCGTGGGGGACATTGTTGGAGGTGCCGTCGTCGGGCTAGCCGTGGGGCTTGAGGTGGGACTATTGCTCATTGTTGGCACAGTATTAAGGGTTGTCCACAAAAACCCATTGCACCCGTGCGTCAAGTTTGACGAGTCGGCGTCTGCCACATTGAGTGCAGCAGCCTCAGAGCCCGCGTTGTTCGCAATCGGGCAGTACCGCAGCTGCGCTTGCGACCAGTGCCAATTGTACTTTGACCACAGCCGCCCCCCGTCGTGGTTTTGTGACACAATCCAGCGGCCGGCGTTGCTGTAGTTTGAAATGCCCGAAGGGCCCCAGCTCGTCGAGTTGATCACAATGATGTGTTCCCATAGTTCGCCTGCGCCCGCCGTCCATGCCCCGGTGATATTTAGAGGGGGCATGCACAAAAAATCCCCCTCCAACACGCCGGCCCCGCGCTCAATGCACTCAAGCCCAGCGGTGCAGTTCGTCAGATAGAAGCCTGGATTGTCCGCCGGATAGCACAATTCATCCTCACCCGCCGCCGTGGTGGGCTCCATAGTGGGCCCCGTAGTAGGTGTCATGGTGGGTGCCAGACTGCTGTCGTCGTAGCTGTAGTTGTAGTTGTTGTTAACGTAGTCGCCGTTGTCGCTGGAGGAGTCGTCGGAGGGGTCCGCTGGCTTTAGTGTTGGTACCATAGTGGGCTCCGTAGTAGGTGTCATGGTGAGTGCCAGACTGCTGTCGTCGTAGCTGTAGTTGTAGTTGTAGTTAACGTAGTCGCTGGAGGAGTCGTCGGAGGGGTCCGCTGGCTTTAGTGTTGGTACCATAGTAGGTTCCGTGGTGAGCTGTGTTGGTGCCATGGTAGGTTCCGCGGTGGTCGCTGGACTGGTGGCCCCCGAGGTGGTGGGTGTTGAAGTTACCGAGGAAGTAGGAGTAGTCGTTGCGTTGCAATCTGACACAATAAGAACCCCCGTCATGATGACGGGGTGACTTGCGCACACGTAGGTGTAAGTGCCAATGTTTAGCGGAAGCGTTTTCGAGGCCACCGATGTAATTTGAAAAAGTGACACATTGTTTAGAGTGTTTGCTAGTTCTAGCGGGTGCCCAGTGCCGTTTCGAACAAACTTAAACATGCCCGCGCACGCATCAATACCGGGGTTTTTGGATCCCGTAAAGGTTACGGTTGACGGCCCCGAAACGGTGTAATAACTCGAGTTCGGTGCTTCAAACAGAAAGCGTGTAATTTCACAGGTGTCGCCATCGAGCATGTCTCCGCACTTACATGCAAATCCCCCTGGTGGCGAGCTAACATTTTGACAAGCGCCGCCGTTTTGGCAGGGGTTTGGGTCGCAGTAGTCCAAGGTCGCCGCGTTCGTTGCGGTGGAGTTGTCTGAGCTTATTGCGGATGGACTGGCAGTTGGCGTGGCCGTTGGCGACAATGTGGGACTGCTAGAGGGGCTGGTTGTTGGGGAACTCGTTGGCGGCCCCGTGGGGCTTGCAGATGGACTGGCAGTTGGCGACAGCGTAATCTGCCCGAGCGCGGTCGCCACCACGGCGACCAGGACTCCAAGCGCGCGTAAGTTCATGGCTACTTTATTATACCTTTTTATAGCGTTCCTTATATAGGGTCGAGTCTTAATATGTCTAAGCATTGGCATGATAACTTCCGGGTGGCAGCCGGCGATTGTAAACACATGGCGCCAACGGTTTGATGTTTTTGCCGTGTTTGTGCACTTTGTATTAATTGCATTAATTGCAGTAAAATTGGATGATAATTCGACAACATCGACAACGACTCGCGTGAGACTTGGTCTTATTTTACTTGTGGAAGTCGCGTCGTTTGCATTTCATGTGTGGGTTTGGGCTGGCTGGCTTTTGGTGCCACCCTCCACCCTTTCGAAGTTTGTCACCGACTGGAGAACAACGCCCTGGAACAAGTTTAAATGGGCAGAGTACGCTGTTACTGCCACCGCCGGCACGATATCAGTTGCGCTGTCCGGTAACAGCGGCGCCTCGTCAATTCCGCAAATCGTTGTTTTGTCCATCGGCGGGATTGCGCAGCAATGGTGCGGCTACACGCTCGATGCCGTTGCCACCAGCAAAGAAGATGTGAGCCGGCACACCCGGAGTTTTATCTTTGGGGTTTTGTCGCAGGTTGCCGAGTTTACAATTCTCATTTTCTGGGTTGATGTAAATCTTGAAAGTCCACTTTTCTGGATCTATGGCGTCATGTGGTCGTCGTTCGGGGTAATTGCGGGGGCCCGCCTCCGCAAAGAGTTGCAACTAGATTTTACCCCCGCTACCGACATGATGTTTATTCGCGCGCACGAATCAAATACCGGGCCACTGGCCATCTTGGAACTGTCGGAAATGTGGTACAGTTTGATGGGCTGGGTGGCAAAGCTTGCTGTAGGGCTTGCAACAATTTATATTCCAGAGTAAACGCAATCTACATGTGTATTTATGATTCCCATGTGGCCCCGGGATTAGCTCGGTACGTTAAGATGTGCCCACGAAAGCGCGATTCCAAACGCAATGAACGAAAACGAAGCCGGGCCCGTAATCACAAACAGCGACGCGATCAGAATGGCTTCGATTTGCGCAAGCAGATCGGTAACTGTTTGTATAAAGTGAAGCCCCAAAGGTAAAATTGCCATAAGCATATCAGCAAGCTCGCGCTCTCTAAAATTAAACGCAGTCCAGTGTTTGGTGCCTATTATTTGTTGCTCGTCGGCCCGCAGCGCGTTATAGGTCTGCGTAAGCATTCGTGAGTCGGTGCTCGCGGGACACCAGGTTGCGCCAGTCACTTCAAATTCGAGCGGCACATCAAAGCATGCCACGCTGGTTTCCACTGCGGTGCCTTGTATTTGGGCAACTGTGCCGTTGGGTTGGCATATTTCAAGATACCAATATGCATGGTTAAGACTTGTATCCTGCGGCAGAAGCAGCGTTGCTGTGCCACCTGGTACACTCACTCGACTGCTTTCCGCATTCCGTTCCGGCAACGTAAGTGTCATATCGTGCCGTGGACTTGCAATGGCTTCGGCT
>Ga0307998_1000957_pt1 | contig 15900 bp, 10 predicted proteins | sample Davwhametageno37_FD_203147 | JGI IMG/M metagenome (GOLD analysis project Ga0307998, IMG submission 203147) | Marine microbial communities from Davis Island wharf, Antarctic Ocean - #37 | ecosystem: Environmental > Aquatic > Marine > Unclassified | place: Antarctic Ocean: Davis Island wharf... | reverse complement strand
ACAACAGTTAAAACGTAAATAGTTTTTTTCAAGATTATTATTTTGTGTTAAGTGTTTAAATCGATTTTAACATTACAAATATATGTATTCACTTACAACTTACAATATCTTTTTAAATAAAATCTTACGAATTAAAAAAACTTATGACAATTTTCATATCTAGCAATAGACCTATATATTCAGAGCAATATACCTGTGGAAAAAGTTCGAAATAAGGACCGAGAGGCCCACCAAAAAGAAACCCACTCAAATGAGTGGGTTTTTATTTTTTAATTAATTATAATAATAAGGAATTATTCTTGACAATCTTCACTAAAATAAATTTGAGAATCAACATTTATCCAATTATTAGTAGACCAAGTACTATTATCAACCTTAACACAACTAAGATTAGGGCAATCTGATATACCTAGACTTGTTAAAATATGATTTAATCCATTCTTTAAATCAAGATTACTTATTGAAGAGCCACTAATGGTTAATAATTTTAATGAGCTAAAATCTTCTATACCTGTAAGATCAGAAATTCCAGATGTTGTAGGATACCATGGAGCAACAACTAAGGACTCTTGATCTAATAATTCAGTAAAAACATAATTATTATTACTAATGAAATCTCCTCTTGTATTAAAAGGGTTTCCAAGACTAAATTGTTCATTTTCAAGATATGCTTCAAAGGTATTATCTGGGACATAGGTTTTATTACAATTAGAAAGATAAAGACAGCCATCATTATTACTAACAACATTATTATAATTATAATTACAGGCAGCAGGATCATTACACCCAAGACATGAATAATCACAACCATAGGCACCATTATGATTTTGAGCACTAAAATTTGCTTCTGGATCATAATTACAAGCTATTGGGTCCATACAACCATGAATAGCATCTGGATTTGGAAGAAACATATATGAATCATTTTCTTCAAATTTCTCACAGGAAACAATTAAAATTGGAATAAATAAGAATAAAAACTTTTTCATGAAACAAAAATAATACTTTAAAAATAAAGTATTATGCTAAGCATAGTTTCTCAAAGAAGTTCGAAATAAGGACCGCAAGGCCCACAATAATAAACCCCACTCAATTGAGTGGGGTTTATTTATTCAAGAATTATTTTCTTCTTCAGCCTGAAAAAAAACTTTTTTATTTATTTTTAATTTTAAGCGGTGTATTAAAAATTTCTAACGTATATATCTTTTAGTTATACTTCCATCAAAATAAACATCAAAAATTATTTGAATATCTGAGTAATCTCTTATTTTATAAAATAATTGTATAATTTTTAACTACTTTAATTATACAATAATTAAAAATAGTATGTTTGCAAAAACATTTAATTTACTGTTTTTTGCAACGTTGAACAAGCTACTATTACAAACTTAAAAATTAAATAATGAAAAAAAAAGTATTAATAAGAAATATTATTCTATTTATTAGCTTTATCGCATTTTCTAATACTGCATCATCTCAAAATGTAAAAATATATGGTTCAATAACTAATGTTTTGAATAACGAGCCGATACCTTTTGCAAACATTATTATTGAAGGAACAACAATTGGCGCTACATCTGATATTGATGGAAACTATGTGATTTTAGATGTAAATGCTGGAGCTTATAACTTTAAATGTAGTTATATCGGATTTAATACTGATATTCAATCAGAAATAAAGGTAAGTTCTAACAAAAATCTCAGAATTGATTTTTTTCTGAGTGAAAATTCAGAAATTCTGGGGGAAGTAAAAGTTAAAGGAAATACTTTTAATAAAACAAAAGCTAGCCCAGTAAGTTTAAGAACGATTAATGCTTCAGAAATTTCTAAAAGTGCTGGAGGAAATAGAGATATTTCTAGAGTAGTAGCAAATTTACCTGGAGTGGCTACATCATCAGGTTTTCGAAACGATATTATTGTTAGAGGAGGATCACCATCTGAAAATAAATTTTTCTTAGATGGGATTGAAATACCAACTATCAATCATTTTACTACTCAAGGATCATCCGGAGGTCCAGTAGGTATTTTAAATGTTAATTTTATTAGAGAAGTTGATTTTTATACTGGAGCCTTTCCTGCAAACCGAGGTAATGCACTTAGTTCTGTAATGGAATTAAAGCTTATTGAAGGTAATGAAGAAGAAATAAGTGGTTCATTTGCTCTAGGATCCAGCGATGCTGGGCTAACATTAAACACTCCGCTATCAAAAAAATCTACTCTATTATTATCGGTTAGAAGATCATACTTACAATTTTTATTCAAAGCATTAAAATTACCTTTCTTACCAACCTACAACGATATGCAGTTTAAATATACTTTTAAACCGAATAAAAAGAATCAGTTTAACTTTCTTGGAATAGCTACAATAGATGATTTTACTCTTAATAAAGATATTAATGAAGATGAAAAAGATACGATGCAAATTGCACTAAATAGTTATAATCTAAATAATTTAGTTATCAATAAGCAATGGAATTACACAATTGGAGCTACTTGGAGACATTTCTTTGATAACTCAAACCTCTTTTTTGTGATGAGTAGAAATCATCTTGATAATACTGCTTTAAAATACTTAGATTATGCAGATGAAAATTCACAAAATATTCTAGATTACAAATCAGAAGAAATTGAAAATAAAATACGCTTAGAGTATAATTTTAAAAAAAATGATTATTCAATTATAATTGGATCTAATTTAGAAGATGCTACATATACAAACAATACTACTCAGACATTTACTGTTGGTAATAGTATTATCACTGGAATTAATAATGTTAATTTACATTTTATAAAATATGGAGCTTTTACACAAATTAGCAAAACATACTTTGAAAATAAACTGACTTCTTCATTTGGCTTAAGAATAGATGGAAATTCATTTACTGACAATGCAAATTCACATAATCTTTCTCCAAGATTATCATTAGCTTATAATCTTAATAATAAAACAAGTATCAATAGTAATATTGGAAGATTTCATCAATTACCATCCTATACTATATTAGGATTTGAAAACAATGGTAATTACCTTAACCAAGATGCTGCGTATATTTCTTGTGACCATGCAGTGATAGGTATTGAATATAATCCTTCTAACTATAGTAAAATCACATTAGAGTCATTTTATAAGAGTTATAATAATTATCCCTTCTCAATACTAGACAGTATATCATTGGCAAATTTAGGAGATAATTTTGGTGTAGTTGGTAACGAGGATATATCATCTATATCAAAAGGTAATAGCTACGGAATAGAACTTTTAGCACAACAAAAAATGAGTTCAAGTATTTATGGAATAATATCAGCAACATATTATCGCAGTAGATTTGAAGATAAAGAAGGACAACTGATTTCATCTAAATGGGATAATAGATTTATACTAAATATGACGGCTGGTAAAAAGTTTAAGAATAACATTGAGCTAGGGATTAAGTATCGTTATTCTGGCGGATCACCCTACACACCTATTGATTTGATTAATTCAAGTAATAAAAGTATTTGGGATATTAATCAAAGAGGTGTACTAGATTATAATTTATTAAACACCCAACGCTTGAACGGCCAGCATGGACTTGACATTAGAATTGATAAGAAATGGTTCTTTAAATCTTGGAGTTTAAATGCTTATATTGATATTGAAAATATTTTAAATGCAAAAAGGCAATTACCATCTGAGTATGGAATAGATCCAAATTTAGGGCCTTTAGTTGAAGGTACGGGAGAAAATTCAGAAAGCTACCCCTTATATGAGATCATAAATAACTCTGGCACTGTCCTCCCTAGCATTGGGTTGTTAATTGAGTTTTAAAAAAATTTCAAATTTAGGACCGTATGACTAAGCAAAAAGAAACCTCATTCATCTGAGCGGGGTAGCAGGATTACAACCTCTACCCTTTTCACTAGATTACAGTAAGCTTTCAAACTAAAATTTGCACCACTTTTTGCACCGCTAACCAATCTACTAAATCAAATTTAATAAATTTATTCAATTATCTGAGTAATCTCTTATTTTTTAAAATAATAAATCTGAGTTCGATATCCTTAAGGCCCACCAAAAATAAAACCCACTCAATTGAGTGGGTTTTCTATTTGTATTTCATTTGAACAGTACCAATATTGGAAAAACAATTCATCAATAATTATTAACTTAATTTTTTATTAATATTTGATTAAAAAGTAAATCTTCAAATTCTATTTTGTTTTCCATGTTTGGTAGATGGCCAGATTCAGAAATAAAATATTCAATTCTTCTTGGCATTAATTTATTAAGTTTTTCCTTAAAGGTACTGTAAACAACAGCAGAATCACTATCTCCCCAAATAGTAAAAAAAGGAATTTCAGAATTATTAATAAAACTATTTTCAACATCAAGATTTATATGGTTTTTTCTTGTAGAAATCAATGCTCTTGCAAACCCTTTATATTGCAATAGAGATTCATATTTTTTATCCCATCCTATAAAATTTTGTGGATATTTAAAATCAAGTAATTGACCTTCAGAAATTGTAGTATATTTATTGCTTATGAAATCATTTACTTCTTTTTTACTTACAGATTTATTAAAAGGAGGGGAATGATCTTGAAAACTAGATGCAGAAACATATATTAGCTTCTCTATAATTTTAGGTTTTAAGTATGCAATTTTAGAAATGACCCTTCCTCCGTTTGACAGCCCTATTAATGTTGCTTTTTGAATATCTAACTCATTCATTAATTCTATCACTTGATTTGCAAAAAGCTCATCTGTATAATCAACATCTAAATTAGATGAATAGCCTCTTCCATATAAATCTAATCTAATCGTTTTATACCCTTTTTTACTGGCAGAATTAAAGGCACCATCCCAAATATAAGATGGAACAGAAAAACCATGAATAAAAATTAATGTGTTAATTGAATTCTCATTTTTAATCTCATAATAGGTGTAACCGTTAGATAGTTTTAAAAAATTACCAGTATTTACTTGCTCTCTAAAATGCCTGTTTTTATCAACTGTTTCATATGTATTCTGAGCATTTATGAATAAAGAAAATCCAATAAACAAAAGTGATAGTAAAAGCTTTCTCATATTTAATATTTTTAAAAAGTAAACCTACTCAATAATTTTCTAAAAAAGTTCGAAATTAGGACCGTAAGGCCCACCAAAAATAAAGCCACTCTTTTGAGTGGGGTTTTATTTATTCAAGAATTATTTTCTTCTCAACTGTCCCATCATCATAGATATAGAATGATAATTTATTTCTTGTTTGATTAGTTTGTCTTCCTAATATATCTGTTATTTTAAGTAATGTTTTGGTTGTTGTATGTTCTTCTATTGTACTTACTCCGCAAGTCTGATTGCAAGCAGTTAGACTAGAATAAATTCCCACTCCTGTTCCAGGATCACTACAAGCCCCATTTATACAATCCCAAGATGGTGTTGCTGTTGGTATTAAAACAGCATCAATTACATGTACTACACCGTTATCAGCAACAATATTTGCTAATATTACTTGAGTATTATCTATAAATACATCTCCATTTGAATTAATGGTTATTGTTACATCATTAACTAGCAGAGTAGTTAATAATTGACCATTTGATAACATTCCTGACATTAAACTATCTCCTACTACATGATACTTTAAAAGATCTGTTAATTGAGAAATATCATTCGATAATGCAGTAAGTGTTGCAGTTGGTAAATTATTAAAAGCAGCATCTGTTGGAGCAAAAACTGTAAATGGCCCAGGTCCTTGTAAAGTTCCATCCAAACCACATGTGTCAATAATCCACCTTAATGTACTATGTGAAGGTGATAAATCAATAATATCGTAAACAGTATTATTAGCTGGTGTAGGTGGAATTAAAACAGCATCAATTACATGAATTACTCCGTTATCTGCAACAATATCTACAAATGTTACTTGAGCATTGTCTATAAAAATATCTCCATTTGAATTAATGGTTATTGTTACATCATAGCCTAGCGTAGTATTTAATACTTGGCCATTTGATAACATTCCTGACATTACACTATCTCCTACTAAGTGATGCATTAAAATATTTGTTAGAGTTGGTGTAGCACCAAGTAATTGCAATAAATTTGCTTGTCCTAAGGCATTAAACGCAGCATCTGTTGGTGCAAATAATGTAAATGGCCCAGGTCCTTGTAAAGCAGCAGCCAAACCACATGTGTCAATAGCAGTTTGTAAAATAGTAAGTGCCGAATTTGTAATTAAATCGTAAATACTATTTCCAGCATTACAATTAGTACTAAAATATTGTTGAGCATCAATATTTGTCCAATTGTTAGTAGAGTAAGTCACATCATCAACATTTATACAAGTTAAATTTGGATTATTAATAACCTCAAATTGAAGGAGATTTTGATTGTTCCCATTTCTTGCATCAAGACTTGTTAGTTGATTAGCATTACATTTCAACTCATCCAAAGCAGTATTAGCACTTACATTAAGACTTGTTAGTTGATTAGCGTAACAAATCAACTTAATCAAAGCAGTATTAGCGCTTACAATAAGACTTGTTAGTTGATTCGCGTGACAAAAAAAAGTAGTCAAAGCAGTATTAGCACTTACATCAATATTTGTGAGTTGATTACCAGCACATTCCAACAGAACCAAAGTAGTATTAAAGTTTACATCAAGGCTTGTGAGCTGATTATTTGTACAATACAAATCAGTTAAAGCAGTATTAGTACTTACATCAAGGCTTGTGAGTTGATTAAATCTACAATCTAAGAGAGTTAAAGCCAAATTAGTACTTATATCAAGACTTATGAGTTGAGTACTGTGACAAATCAAATTAGTCAAAGTAGTATTAGCACTTACATCAAGACTTGCGAGTTGATTAGAATTACAATTCAAATCAGTTAAAGCAGTAAATGCTTCTATTCCTGTTAAATCAAAAATCCCAAGGTTGGAACAATTTATTGAACCTGCAAAAGGAGTTGCTTCACTAACTTGAATTTCTGTATCGCCATTGGTATTAATAGCTGTATTCCCAACTAAATATGCTTTAAAGTTAGCATCAGGTATATTTACATTTGAAGGCTGCCCAAAACCAATAAAAGGTATGCAAATTAGTACTAGTAATAATTTTTTGATGGTATTCATTTTCTTTTTTTAATTAATTTTTTATAAATTCTTTCGCAAAACTAGGCAACAAAGCTAGAACCCACAATACGCTATATAGCGTAATTATTATTGTAATCTATTGAAAAAGTTTGAACTTAGGACCGAGAGGCTCACCAAAAAGAAACCCACTCATTTGAGTGGGTTTTTATTTATTCAATAATTATTTTCTTTTCTACTGTTCCATCATCGTAGATATAAAAGAGTAGTTCGTTTCTATTTTCTTTTATTTCTTTTCCTAAAATATTAGTAATTTTTAAAAATTTTCTTTCAGAATTAAATTCTAAAACACCTGTAGGAACATTAGTAACAGTAAAAACTATATTTATAATACATCCTGCTTTATCTTTCACGTCACAGTCATATATCCCATTAGAAGATGGAGTAATAGTTGATAAAGTATCTCCTGTATTCCATGTATAAGTGTATGGTGGTATTCCTCCACTTACATTTGCTGCTAATTCAAGTACAGACTGACTAATTGAAGCGATTAGTGTTGGCGGTTCATTAATTACATATGTTTCTAATGTACTATTTCCATTGGCATCCGTAACAGTTACCATATAAGTGCCAGCAACTAAATTAAAAATATCTTGATTTGTAGCGGAGAATCCATTTGGGCCTGTCCAAGAGAATGTAAAAGGAAAAGCAGTTCCAAAGAGATCTAACATAATAAATCCATCTGAAAATCCATTACAACTTACATCCACCAATTTATCAAGATCAACCATTGGCGGTGAAACAACAATACTAGTAATAGAATCTCCTGAGAAATACTCAATAACTCCATCTGAATTTCCTGATGAATCTATTTCCATTTCAACTAAACTCCAGGTTACTGTAGGGTCATTAGTTCTCCATGAATATTTACCTTCGTCCCATTGCATATAACTTTCTGAAGGATCTTGAATCCACTGAGATTGAGCTGTAGAACCACTAACTCTATATTCTAAAGATTCAAATTCATATCTATGTTCCTGCACTCTTAATGCGTCAAAAGTTCCATTTGGAAGCACTAACTGCCCCCATCCATCCACAATATAGTGAGTAGTTGTTCCTGATATATATTTCACGGAATCTACGGTGCCTGACCAGCTAGAGACTATGAAGTTTGCAGGAATTGGCGCAAATGCTGAATCAGACTGCATTTGAATAAATGTCTCTGTAAGAGTATCTAAATAATTAAGTGGAGTAGGCAACATCATCATACCGTAAGGATATATCATTCCTGCTTCAACCATACCGACTATCTTAAGGCCATCTACAGATTTATTTAAATAAACATAATCACCTGGATCTGTCTCTACACAGAGATTACTAGAAACAAAAGTGGCTTGATATGGTGTTGAAGCAGGGTCAATAAAACCTAATAACATATTTAATACCCCAGATGCATTAGAAAAATCCCAAATTTGATTAGCTCCAGAATTACCCGCAGTATAATTAGGATTGTAATCTGATGCTATTATCACAGTGTCTCCAATATCTGGAAGGTTTGCACTCGTTACTGTTATCTGTGAATAAGATATAAATGGTAGTAGTAAAAATAAATATATTAATTTTTTCATTTTTTTGGTAATTAATTTTTTAATAATATGCAATTATCGAATAAATAACTAAATTTTACAATACGCTATAGAGCGTAATTTAATAAAGGAGTTTAATTAAAAAAACATGCAAATTTGAAGCAATCTATTAAATGCTTAATTTCAAGTTTCTGCCAAACTTTATTTCTATGAGTTCGGATGGTATTTGGAGAAACATTCATTTTCTCAGCAATCTGGATATTAGTATATCCTTTTACGATTAATTTTAGTGTTTCTTTTTCTCTCTTAGTTAATTTAGAATATTTATCAATATTATTCTTCATGAAATTATTTTGGTCAAGAATAGTTTTAAATAAATTGACAGCACCATTAAATTTATACGACTGATCTCGAAACTCAAAAACTACTTTTCCATTGTCATCTGTCCCTTTAAAAGTGATTTCTAAATTTTGATTTTCTCCTTTGGAATCTTTAGTGTTAAATTCTCCATTCAACCAATGTATAGCATCTTTTTCACTAGCTAAATACTTTGGATTAAACCCAATAGCTGAATTCTCATCAAATATACACATTACTTCAATGTAGGCCAATAAATCATGTCCAACAACAAATACAACTTGATCAAAACCATCTTGATTTTTAGTTATAAATCCAGCTTTAAATATCGGTTTTGAAATGTTCTCATCTACCCATTTTTTTGTGACGTCACTGACTTTAAAAGTGAGATTTTCTAAGAGCCAAATTATTTGAGAAGGCTTTATTTTCTGCGCTATCTGAAGATGCTCTATCAACTCTTTTCTGTACGCTAAATCATTTGGTGGACTAGATTTCCAAATGCTAATTAGCCTTGAATTTTCTTTTACATATTTAATAAATAAATGAGTGCCATTATAAACTTCCATAATAATATTTTATTATTTTTAAGATATGCAAATTTAAGCAATAAAGAAATATGTACAATACGCTATTAGGCGTAGCAGGATTACAACCAACACTTATTTTACTAGACTGCAGCAAGCGTTTAAACTAAAATTTGCATCACTTTTTGCACCGCTAATCAATCTACTAAATCAAACTTACTAAATTTATTCGATTATCTGAGTAATCTCTTATTTTATAAAATATTAAATTTGAATTCGAGAACCTAGAAGTACACAAAAAAGAACCCCACTCATTTGAGTGGAGTATTCTTTAATTAAATGGATTTGTAGCCCAAATGTTAAGCTCATTAATAAAGCCTCTATCATCCATCTCGATTGCAGAGATTATAGAATGAGATATTTCTCTTGGAGTTAACTTATTATCTACATCTTCTCTCTCTACTCTTTCAGAGTTTCCAAATGCAGTTGTAACTTCACTAGGGTTTATTTGGCAAACTCTAATATTGTGAGGTCTTAATTCAGCTTGCCAACACTGAGTCAAACATCTAACAGCAAATTTTGAAGATGAATAAATACTGCCGTTTTTATATCCTTTTAAACTTGCTGTAGAGCCAATATTAATAATAGTTCCAAAAGACTCTTTAACCATATAAGGAATAATTTCTTTGGTAAATAATGCAAGTCCAAAAACATTTACATTAAATACTTTTAAGAAATCCTCTATATTTAATTCTTCAATAGATTTTGCAACTCCAATACCCGCATTATTTATTAGAACATCTACCCTCCCATCTAAAATATCGATACATTTTTTTGCATTTTTACAAATATTTTCATGATCAGAAATATCAAATTCAATAATCTTAGATCCAGTATAGATTTTGGTTTCCAGTAATCTGTTCTCTGATCTTCCAGTAATCAACACATTTGCACCTTTTTTAACTAAGTCTTTTGCTGTTTCCTTTCCAATTCCAAGACTACCTCCAGTTATTATAATATTTTTTCCTTTAACATTCATATATTAAGATTTTTATAATCCAAAATTACGCATTAATTTTCTAAAAAAGTTCAAACTTAAGACCGAGAGGTCCACCAAAAATAAAGACCACTCAATTGAGTGGTTTTTTACTTATTCAAGAATTATTCTTTTCTCAACTATTCCATCATCATAGATATAAAAGAGAGGTTGATTTTTCAAAACTTCTGTTTCTTTTCCTAAAAGATCAATTACTTTAACTAACTCTTTATTCTTATAGTTTATTTCTTCATCACCTATAGCTGTTGCACTACAATTAGTTCCTACTCTAAGCATATTATAACCTGGCGTTACAAATCTTGCTTTATCTCCGTCACATTCAAATGTAACTGGAGTCACTAATTCATTTCCAAAATGCAAATCAATTGTTAGTGTTTCATTTTCAAATGTATAAGGATTAGTTCCTGGTATAGCATTAGTATCACCTGCTTGATATGTTTGATATAACGAATCACAATTACTGCATATACAATAATAGGTATAACGAATTCCGTTGTCAAAAATATACATTGTATTTAAACTAGCTTCATAAGTCCACTTACCATCAATAGGATAAGAATTTTGTGCTTGTGATATTTGGGTTAATCCTAAAGCAAAAGCTAATATAAGTAATGTCCTTTTCATAGTTTTTTAATGTTGCTAAACTAAATGTTTTTTCTCAGCTAATACCTCAATAACTACTGACTTTATCTTATTAAGGCTTTCTTCTGAATACTTAATAGTAGCAGTATTACAACCAACACTTACTTCACTAGATTACAGGAAAATTCAAAGCTAAAATTTGTACTACTTATAAAGTTTTGGAATGACATTCTGTCGTAAAATTAACTGTGGCACAGATTTCGCATACTCAATACACATAATCAATTAAAAATAAGATATGAAGAAGAATGGCAGTATTAACGTTCAAACGGAGAATATATTCCCAATAATCAAAAAGTTTTTATACTCAGATCATGAAATTTTTTTAAGAGAGTTAGTTTCAAATGCAGTAGATGCTACTCAAAAATTAAAAACATTAAAAACTATTGGAGAATTAGATTCTGATATTAGCAAATTAAGAGTTGAGGTATTACTTAATAAGGAAAAAAAGACAATTACTATTAGAGATAATGGTATTGGCATGACTGAAGAAGAATTAGATAAGTATATTAATCAAATTGCATTTTCTGGAGCTGAAGAGTTCGTAAATAAATATAAAGATGCTGATACAAAAAATTCAATTATTGGTCATTTTGGACTTGGTTTCTATTCCGCATTTATGGTTGCAAAGGAAGTTGAGATTATCACTAAAAGTCAGAAGCCTAATAGTACACCTGTTAAGTGGATGTGCGATGGTTCACCAAAATATACTGTTGAAGAAACAAAAAAGAAAACAAAAGGAACTGATGTAATTTTACATATAGCAGATGATTCAATTGAGTTTTTAGATGAAAATAGACTGACTTTTATTCTAAATAAGTATTGTAAATTTCTTCCAATCGAGATTAAATTTGGAACTAAGACTAATGAAATTGACGATCCTAAAGGAAAGAAAGATGACAAAGGAAATGTTATTAAAATTAGTGAGATATCAGATAATATTATTAACAATCCAAATCCAGCTTGGACTAAAACTCCTTCAAACCTAAAAGAAGAACATTATAATAGTTTTTACAAAGAACTATATCCAATGGAGTTTTCTGACCCATTATTCCATATTCACTTAAATGTAGACTTTCCTTTTAATCTTACTGGAATTCTATATTTCCCTAAATTAAAAAATAATTTAGAAGTACAAAAAAATAAAATCAATCTATATAGCAATCAAGTTTTTATTACTGATAATGTAGAGAATATAGTGCCCGAGTTTTTAACTTTATTACATGGAGTCATTGATTCTCCAGATATTCCCTTAAATGTTTCTAGATCTTATCTTCAAGCCGATGGGAATGTTAAAAAAATAGCAAGTCATATTACTAAAAAAGTAGCTGATAAGCTATCAAGAATGTTCAAAAAAGACAGAAAAGACTTTGAGCAAAAATGGGATGATATTAAAGTATTTATTGAATATGGCATGTTAACAGAACAAAAATTCTTTGATAAAGCAAAAGATTTCTCCCTTTATAAGAACACTAACAATGAGTATTATACATTTACTGAGTTTTCGGAAAAAGTTAAGAATTCTCAGAAAAATAAGGATGGAAAAACAATAGTTTTATACACCAATGATTCAAAAGAACAGCATAGTTTTGTTAAGACCGCAACAGACAAGGGCTATGAAGTTTTAGAGCTAGGAGGACCTTTAATTAGTCATTTAATTAGTAAGCTTGAGGCAGATAATACGGATATTCTATTTACTAGAGTTGATGCAGACATAATTGATAAACTAATTGAGCAAGAAGAAACTAATATTTCAAAATTATCTGATAAAGAACAAGATAAGTTACAGAAAATGATTGAAGAAGAGGTTGATAAAGAAAAATTTACTGTTCAAGTTCAAAATATGTCAGTCTCTGATTCTCCTATAGTTATAACTCAGAGTGAATTTATGAGAAGAATGAAAGAGCAACAGCAATTATCTGGAGGTGGAGGTATGCAAATGTTTGGTTCGATGCCTGAATCATATAATTTAGCCATTAATTCAAATCACAATTTAATTAGTAAAATTCTTGAAGAGGAAAAAAAGAAGAAAAGAACTAATTTAATTAACCAACTACTAGATTTAGCCCTATTATCTCAGGGTATGCTAAAAGGAAAAGATCTTACTGAATTTATTTCTAGAAGTGTCAGTTTAATTAAATAATCTTATAACAGTATATAATTTAAGAGGTTCATTTTAAATTATAATTTAAAAAAGTTGGAAATAAGGACCGAGAAGCCCATCAAAAAGAAACCCACTCAATTGAGTGGGTTTTATTTATTCAAGAATTATTCTTTTCTCAACTGTTCCATCATCGTAGATGTAGAACAGAGGTAGATTTGTTTTATTTTTTTGTTTTTTTTCTCTTCCTAAAACGTCTGTAATTTTGATTAATTTACTAGTACGGATAACCTCATTAATTTCATTGATAAAATCTAAACATGGGATGATCAATTCAATATCATAGAAAAAGTAATAATACGAAAGTGGATTTGTACCTGCACTTGAGCCTGTAATATTTATTGCAGAAGCAATGTTGTAAGGAAAATTAGAATTGGAATTATTCCTATATAATCCTAAATTAGTTAAAGCCCCTGTTGAAACACCTAGTTGTAGATCATTAGCTATTGGTACATTAAAGTTAAGAGGAATAGTTTGCTGTCCGGGAACTAAATTCAATGTAGTATCATCAATAACATTTGAATTATTATCTCTAAGCTCAAATGTTATGGTATTGCTACCTTCTGAATAGATCATTGCTGATTTTATAACACATTTTTTAAAAGCATCAAAATTTAGATGTTGATCACCATTAAAATAGCCTCCAGAACCAAATGTGTTATCTAAAGCTCCTCCAAAAGTAAGATCTATATTTGCGTTAGGATCAAAATTAGAGGCTGTTTGATTTGTACAGCCCAAAACAGGAGTAATACAAGAGCCATTATCAAAACAGGCTATTGAATCATAATTTATAGCTAAAGGATCTGTACATCCACTAAAAAAACAACAACTACCATCATCAATAATTGCAATTGAAGAGTAATTCTCAGCGATTGAATCTGTACACCCGCAATCAGAACTTAATTTATATTGATAAATATTCCCCACATAAGTTGATGGAGCAGTATTATTATTTTGCCCAAGCAAGAAATATACATTACAATCAATAACAAAATTACCAGGTGCCCAAATAGCATCTCCTGGATGAGAATTAAGTTGCAACCAAGAATCATTACTAGTCTCATACTCCCAAAACTCACCACTATCTAAAGGGCCATGATTATCACCATCACCACTTAATATGTATCCCTTTCCATTATATGAAAATTGTGTGCCAGCAACTCTAGATTCAGAAGGAAAGTCAGATAACTGCAGCCAAGAATCATTAGATGGATCATATCTATAAAAGTCATTATAAATATTTGAATTAGAATTAGGATTACTTCCAGGTCCAATCACACTTCCATGACCAAAACCAACATAAGCATAATTTCCAATGCCAAAATAAAAAGGATGATGCCTATGATTAGCAGGCAGATCAGTCTTTTGCTGCCACACATCATTAGATATATCATATTCCCACCAATCACCTAAATTTCCAGTATTATTACTACCGCATCCAATAAAAATTTTATCACCAACATTAACCATTGCAGGGTGATTTCTACCAATATTAGGAAAATTTGCTTTCTGAGTCCATATATCAGAAATCATGTTATACTCCCACCAATCAGTAGGGTACATTCCGTTAGGATCTGACCCAAAACCAATATATGCCTTATCACCAACAGCTACACCATAGGCATAACCTCTTCCTCCACCTGGAAAATCAGATAATTGAGACCAATTACCATTATTTTCATCGTACTTATATACATGGTCCGTATTACTACCAGCAACAACAAAACCAAACTGACCATAAGAGAAAGTAATCGGATGATGTACACCTTGAAAAGGAAAAATTGAATGCTGAACCCAACTTTGAGAAACAAGTAAAATTGGAATAAAATTAAGGATGAATATTATTTTTTTCATTTTACAAAAATAATAGAAATATCTAAATAAGTCAATTAGAAATATTCATTACTTATGCGCTCAATTATAATTTTAAACTATTATTTTTTATAAAATTAATTACAAAAAGTTAGACTTTAGGACCGAGAGGTCCACCAAAAAAAACCCACTCATTGAGTGGGTTTTTAATTTAATAACAATTTGATCCTAAACTATATACAGGCGTAATAAAGTTTACTTTATTACCATCACATTCAAATGTAAGTTGAGTAATTAATTCATTGCCAAAATGCAAATCAACTGTTAAAGTATCATTTTCGAATGTAGCAGGATTACAACCTCTACCCTTTTCACTAGATTACAGTAAGCTTTAAAACTAAAATTTGCACCAGAATTTGCACCGTTTTACATTTCTTTTGGTGGCTTTATCTGATAAAAGGGGGTAAAAAATTATTTTATAAAATAACTTCTAAATCTTATGTTCTTAGGCTTGGTAATCAGTGTGATACCCCGAAAATCGTTGATTTTCGGGGGGAAAATTGTCGGGGTAGCAGGATTCGAACCTGCGACCTCCTGCTCCCAAAGCAGGCGCGATAACCGGGCTACGCTATACCCCGAAAAAATTGGAATGCAAAAGTATACTTTTTTTACAACCACAAATAAAAAG
>Ga0307998_1000953_pt1 | contig 15927 bp, 9 predicted proteins | sample Davwhametageno37_FD_203147 | JGI IMG/M metagenome (GOLD analysis project Ga0307998, IMG submission 203147) | Marine microbial communities from Davis Island wharf, Antarctic Ocean - #37 | ecosystem: Environmental > Aquatic > Marine > Unclassified | place: Antarctic Ocean: Davis Island wharf... | reverse complement strand
GAGTTCCCAGATGAAGAACTAAACGATGATGACGATGATTTAAATATAAACTATTAATATAGATGGTTTATATAGATAAATTTCTTGATGGGATACCTTTTTCTGCTTTTAAGAAAAAGAAGAAAAAGAGAACAGTTAAGAGAGGTAAGAAGATGAAGAGAACTAAGAAAAAGAAGATGAGAACAGTTAAGAGAGGTAAGAGAACAAAGAAGAAATATATTAAGAAAGGTCGGGTACAAGGTCGGATACAAGGTCGGATACAAGGTCGGATACAAGGTCGGGTACCACCATCAGGAGTAATTCTTCGTAAGAATGGTCGCCTTTTCAAGAGCGATGGTCAAAATCTGAAAGCAATAGATTAATTTACGATCTCTTATAAACGAGTAAATAAGGTGAATATTTAGTTAATTTTTCTTTTGACACATTAGAAACATTGCTATCATTATATTCAGACCATTTTCCATCTAAATAATTCTTACAGACAGCATAATAATGACCACCATTTAAGGAACCATTATGAATCGCGAAACTATTCAGTATATATTTATTACTTTTATTTTTGCTGTAATTGATATTATAATCTTGTAAATCTAAAGTTAAAGGATATTCTAAATATCTATCTATTTTTTGATTATTATTGTATCTTTTCAAGAGAATAAATAAGACATCGGAAGTTTTCCATAATCTGGTTTGTTTAAAAGGTCTCACTTGATTTTTACATTGATCGCATTTCCACTCTTCACCCACATCCAATCTATATTTTTTTGTGTATTCTTTAAGACAACAGTCCAAAGACTCTGCCTCCTCAGGTATCTCCAATGATAAGACTTGAATTGGATCATGATTGGTTGTATAATATTCACAATCTGTACAACTAGTAATTCCTAACAACTGGGAATAAAAATTCTCAACAATATATGAATAATCTTTTTCATAAAATCTTTGCCAAGTCTGATTACTCTTGAGATTTATTTTATCGGCTTCATCCTCCACCTGTTCATTATAAGTCATCTCAACTTTTCTACCGACTCCCTGATGCAATAAATCTAAAAATAAGACTAAAAATTCATCAATATCATTCTGCATAAAATTACTAAAATAAAGATCTTTTTCTATACATTTTTTTTGAAATGTCTTTAAAAGATTAATAGGATTAATCATTTGATTATCTTCATTTGACCACATCTGTCTTTGAAACTGAAACCATTCATAGAGCAATGAGTTTTGATCTGTTCTTTTACATTCATTAAAAAACTTTTCATTATTTGGATGAAAAGTTGTTAAATGACTTAAGCATTGTAATGCAGAATTCATATAGCATGTATTACCTAAATTCGCTAAACCTTTATTTCCCGCAAGAATTTGTTTTTTATGTTCTGGCATAACTTTACTTTAAATATCTATGATTTTTTTAAATAAAAAAATATACTTAAAATTATTTTATTTATACTTATTATAAAAATGAGTGATACTGTTGATAATGTTATGGATACTGTTAGCGAAGCAGCAGATGAACCTGCTGATGTTGTTGTTAATGAGGAAGCACCTGCTCCCGTAGAAGAACCTGCCGTAGAAGAACCTGAGCCCGTAGAAGAACCTACTCAGGAGCCTGAACCTGAACCTACTCAGGAGCCTGAACCTGAACCTACTCAGGAGCCTGAACCTGAAGAAGAACCTACTCAGGAGCCTGAACCTGAGCCCGTAGCAAGCGAAGCAGCAGAACCGGCTCCTTCGGAACCTGTCTCTACTCAGGAAGTTGTTCAGAATGTTCAGGAAATTTTATCATCTACTGAAACTAATGTGACAGTAGATAATAGTGATTTAGAAGAAAGAGTGAAAGTTTTAGAAGAAAGATTAGAAAAAATATTAGAAGGTATTTATGATAGATTTGGAGAAGATATGCGTTGAACGGTTAGTCAAATTTTTTTTTATTAATTAATTTTTAATTTGAATAAGCAAGACCACCCATACCACTCATGATACGAAGGACGTTGTAGTTGACGGCGTAAATATGCATGCCATCATCTCTACCCCGCCTGGTTGCTGCGTCTGCTGCTGCTGCCGCCATTGCTGGATGTGTTAATTGAGCATTATCAATCCTAGAGAAATTACATGTCCCCGATGGTTGGTGCTCTTCAGGTTTAAGGGCAAAAGAATAAACTGCAATGGAATTCCTTTGTGTAACCCCTCCAAAACCAGTATGATGCTGCCATACTTGATTCCTGGTGAAATAATAAGCGTGTCTTTCAGCGAATCTTTCATGACCGTTTAATGAAAGCTTGAATTTATCTGTAGCAGGTAGAGTAGCCCCCGCAGCTACAGCAGTCCCAATCATTCCAGGCGTAGAAACACTTGCATATTTAAATTCGGTAGAGATAGGTCCTGTTTGTCTTGGAACACCTGTCCAAATCAATTCTTTGACGGGGTGATTAAAATTAAGATCTGTTTTTGTTTCTAATCCACTTGATTGTTTTTGAAATTGCAGTTGTTCAATGAGATATTCATGAGAAACCTGAGCAAAACGTCGTCTTTCATCTGTATCAAGATAAATATAATCACACCATAGTTTACAAGGTGAAAAAGTTTGAGTAGCTGTCGTTAAATCTGAAAATGGTGGAAATAGTATTTTTACTTTAACTTCATGATATTGGAGGGCGATTAAGGGTAAAGCAAGGCCTGGATTACGACAGAACCAAAACTGAAGAGGAATAAAAGCAGAAGCGGGGGCAATAGATGCGTTGCCGTTCGCAACAAATCCTTGGTGATTATAAGACATCATTTGTAGTTTTGTACCATGCGTCGCAACACCCTCTCCACCTGTGTGGGACGTCGGCCTTAATGACGTGCCATTTGTATTCTTTTCTGTTAAATCTGACCAAGTAGTTAACCAATGACCATAATGTTTATCAATCTTTTGACCACCTATTTCTATTTCAACTTCTTTTATTAAAGCATTACCCATGTTAGCACATGCGTGTTGAATATTGTTTGTCCCCTGAAATAATAGAGGGCTCCATTCTACATACATTTTGTGAACTAAATCACCATTGCGCGAAATAGTGGCGGTTACGCGGCTTCCAAATCCAGGTGTCCCATTAAAGGTCTGCTGAATAGCCTCCATAGAGAAGTTTGTGTGCCGTCTATAGACAACCTTGAAGAAAGTAATCTGCGGGTTACCGGTTAAGTAAATATCCTGAGCGCCATAAGCTACAAGTTGCATTAATCCACCTCCCATATTATTTTTATACCTTACTTTAGAAAAAAAATTATATTAAACTAATTTACTTTTACAATGAATAATATATATTTCATATTATTTTTAGAAAATTTATCTTTTGTAAGATAAAATATTTAATTAATCAAGATAAAATTAGAATTTAGTTATGAATACTTTAATTAGAGTATGCTAAGCCACCCATACCCGACATGATACGAAGAACATTGTAATTGACAGCATAAACACGTGTTGCCGTGCAACCGGTAGTGCATACTAACTGAGCATTATCAATACGAGAGAAGTTGCAAGTACCTGAAGGCTGATGCTCTTCGGGTTTGAGAGCGAATGAATAAACACCGATTCCATCATTCGCTTGCCCAGATGCTCCTTTGTTCGCGGTGCCAGCGAGAGCCGTCATACCACCTGGTCCCGTGTGATAGGAATGTACCTGAGTTTTAGAGAAATATCTGAAATCACGTGCTGCAAAACGGTCGTGTCCGTTTAGTTTAAGCTGGTAAGTCCCCCTGTCCGCGGCAGCTGCTTGTGTAGAGTCACCAATTGAGACGTTCACTCCGACGTCCGACCCCACAACCCATATTAGTTCTTTTACAGGATGATTAAAATTTAAATCTTTGGCACCTGCTCCGGCTCCGAAATCTTGAACCTGGACTTGTTCAATCAGGTATTCGTGTGAAACCTGAGCGAATCTACGGCGTTCGTCAGTATCAAGGTAAATGTAATCAGCCCATAACTTGTTGTAGATAGGGACGCCATTGTCGACCCTATCCCACTGATAATTTAATATAACTTTGACTTCGTGGTATTGAAGGGCGATTAAGGGCAAAGCAAGGCCTGGATTGCGACAGAACCAAAACTGGAGTGGTGTAAAGAATAATTGCTTGACGTCTGTGGCGATTATCCCCCCCATGCCACTCATATGTTGAAAGGGGGTGCACCCTAATGCGGCGCCGTCGCCTGTTGTGGCACCTACATGAGCAGAATCATTAGGTTCACTCAAATGAACCCATGTATTCATCCATTCTCCAGACTGTTTATCTATCTTCTGACCACCAATTTCAAGTTCAATATCGGTTATTCCAGCAGCCATAGGATTTTGCGGCGTGGAGTTCATTCCATTAAATTCCAGTTCTAAATACATACGGTGAACTAAATCACCATTGCGAGAAATAGTTGCAGTGCAACGTCCAGCTGTTAAGGAATCGGATGTTCCGTTCCATGTCTGCTCAATAGACTCCATGGAGAAGTTCGTGTGTCGTCTGTAGACAACCTTGAAGAAAGTAATCTGCGGGTTACCGGTTAAGTAAATATCCTGAGCACCATAAGCTACAAGTTGCATTAATCCACCTCCCATATTATTTTTATACCTTACTTTAGAAAAAAATTTTGGTGAAATTAAACTAATTAATTTTTCCGCTAATTTAAATTTTTGATGTATCTTAAAAAGTTATCTTAGAAAATTGAGAGTTAATTAATTAATTATAATGATGAATCTTAAATTATTTGTAAGTTAATTTCTCTAAAATTATTTTCTAAAGTAAGGTATAAAAATAATATGGGAGAAGTTGGATGCTTAAAAGATGGAAATTTTCAGAATTTAGAGGTCTCTTCAACTTTTATGCAGGGTGGTAATTTATTAAAAGTTGCTGGATATAAACTAATTACTTCAACAGCAGCGGGCGGCGCCACCGCCGCCGCCGATCTTAAACCGAATGGTATTCATTTCTGCGCCGTTGATGCCGCGGCCAACGTCGCTGCCAATAATATGACAATTACATTACCTACAGCTGGAGCGGGTATAAAAAGTGGTGATTTTTTTACTTTTGTTATTACAAGAGGGAGCACGCACGCGACTGGTTTTACTATTACGACTGCCGCCGCTGATAAAATTCTCGGTGTAGTTGATGTTATACATGTCACTGCTGCTGATGTTATTTCCTTGGCGAATCGCCAAAACACTGATGGCGCCGCGCGCGATGAAAATAACATGGATTTTGCTGGCAACTGTACTGACGCGGGGATTAATAGTGTGGTTCTTAGACAAGCAGCCAATCACGCTGGCGGGGCCGGGAGTATTATAACATTAACTTATGTAGGTAATCCAGATGGTACCAATGCTATTTATTTAGCTACTGGTCGTTTAGTATCCATAGACCCTGACGGAACTAATGCTGCTGTTTTTGCTTGATTAATTATATCATTATTTTATTATTCTTCTTATAAATTCTATTTAAAAAATTATTTCATATAATATTAAAATATGGAATCTAACTCTGAATCACCAATTATTATTCAAATGTTAAACAAATTATTGATCTTTCTAAAGAGCGCGATTGTTGGTCTTTAGAAGAATTAAAAGAAATTGATATTACAGAACATAATGTTTCGGAAATATTAAGTCAGTTACAAGATAAAGATCCTGTTTTACCTGAACCAGTATTAGATAATTCTATGGATGAAGTTGATTAATTTTAATTTTAATTATTTTTATGATAATTAAAGATTTTTAAAATATTTTTAAGATTATTTATTTTTTTATATAAAAAAGATAATTATTTAATTTACTTAATTGCTGTAAGCTAAGCCACCCATACCCGACATGATTCTGAGGACATTGTAGTTGATGGCATAAACTGTGAGAGTTCCGGTAGGCGCAGTCGCACCTCCAAATACCATTTGCGCATTATCGATTCTGGAGAAATTACAGGTTCCCGATGGTTGATGTTCCTCCGGTTTTAAGGCGAACGAATAGCAGTAGATATGTTTAGACGGAACTTTATGACCAGCTTGAATAGGTTGACAAGTTCTGAAATAGGAAGCATTGCGTTCCGAGAAGCGATCGTGACCGTTAAGTTGGAGTTTCATAGTACCAAAACTTTCGTTTGAATCTACACCTGCTATTCGCTCCACCGTCTTGGCGGCAGCACCATCATAATTAAAGAAATCATTAGCAATGGTCATGGCGGCGCCCCCGAGATTTAAAGATACATCAGAACCGGCAGCATCGTTAGCCCCTTCGGTCAGTACGGTCACGTCTTGATTGACCCAGATCAACTCTTTGACTGGATGATTTAAATTAAGTTTCATGGTCGTCTTGTTGGTGCCTTCTTCTTTCTGAAGCTGCTCAATAAGGTATTCGTGAGAAACTTGAGCGAATCTACGGCGCTCATCAGTATCTAAGTAGATGTAATCCGCCCATAGGTTAACTTCGGTAGGTTTAACGGCACCAACGCCGGTCGCGTAATTACCTACAACAAGAGCTCCCATTGCCCGCGTCGTTAATTTCACTTTCACTTCATGGTACTGAAGAGCAATCAGAGGTAAAGCGAGACCAGGATTACGACAGAACCAGAACTGAAGAGGAACATATAACCTGGGCGCGGTGTTGGTGCCATCCAGACCATCAGATTTTAAATAAGCATCCTTCGCCGCATGTTTATTAAGACCGATCCATTCTTTTTCATCATGATCAGTTAATTCATTCCAGATATCTAACCAATGACCATAATGTCTATCAATTCTCTGACCCCCGATTTCAATTTCACAATCTTTGACAAAAGCATGACCGGTATTATTAATCCAATTTGCCGTGGTCCCCCCCGTACCTGCCGCTTGTTCATCCATTAAGACATCTAACCACAACCTGCTAACTAAATCACCATTTCTAGAGATGGTCGCGGTAACCGTAGATGAACCAGTTCCAACTGACCCATTAAAAGTCTGCTGAATAGCCTCCATAGAGAAGTTCGTGTGTCGTCTGTAGACAACCTTGAAGAAAGTAATCTGCGGGTTACCGGTTAAGTAAATATCCTGAGCGCCATAAGCTACAAGTTGCATTAATCCACCTCCCATATTATTTTTATACCTTACTTTAGAAAAAAAAATTACAGAATTAAATTTAATATATGATTTGTTATCAATAATATTATTACTGAAATATTTTGATAGTCCCGTCTTTGTCCATCTCTAAGTCTAAGACTTGTTTGACAGGATTCATAATCTGATTCGTGATATAAAATTCATAATCTATCTGACAATCGGGATCATCATGATGTTCTTTAATATAATCAATGTGTTCAATGCGATCACCTTGTAGAATAGTTATCTTTTTATATTTCGGTTGTGTCAAATCCTCTATCTGGAAGTTTTTATATTTAGGTTTACCGTTTTTAAATTCACCGATAACCCTTCTTTCGGTAATCTTTTTATAACCGATAATTTGTTTGGTCTTGCCTTTATCAATATAAGCGTACGGGATTCTATCATTTGATTTGGGTTTGTTACCTGGATCTCTTTCTGCCATTCTATCGGCCAATACTTTATGAGCAATACTTTGTGGATTTTTATAATAACCTCTTAATGCTTTTGTAATTACAAAATATCGTAGAGGAAATTCACCTTCTCTAATTTCTTTAAGAGTTTGTGTCAACCAATCTAAAGTTAATTTAAAATCTTTATCAATCATAATTTTCTCAATTACGTTTCCAAAGACATGTTTTACGATATGAGCATTATCACGTCGTTTTAATACGATACCCATGGAGGTGCGTTTACAATCATTTATATCAAATTCATATTTATCCCCTGTATATCTTTTCTTAGAGATAAGAATGAAAGGCCAGAATGTTTTCTCATATTCTAAATCTTGGGGTTTACATAGTATGGGATCATAATATTCTTCATCTTGTGTTCCGTCTATATTATCAACTACTAATTTACCATTCGTAATATAATCGCCCGATTCTATGCCACACTGAATACAGTGATTTAAGGCTTCTTTACCTGCTAAGAGTTTTCCATCTTTGATACGACTGAATTTAACAAAGACAGAATCTGTGTCTCCATAAATTACATCGGGTTCAGGATAACCTTTCTTCTCGGCCCAATCTTTTACACCATAAGAAGCATCATCAATACGCGATCTCCCGACACTTGTGGTGCATGCTGCTAATTTCATTTTATAAATAGTACTCGTTTTAGCACCTAATTGACCATAAACGCTGTTCGCGGTGACTTTATATGCTAATTGGAGACCATCTAATACTTTTTTCTTAAATTCATTTGGTTCCTTCTTCATTCTTTTTTTAGTGGCATTTCTCGCGTCAAGCAGGTGTTTTAATACAGCGGGGACAATACCCAATGGTTCTTCATCTTCTGATAAATTATCAATAAGATTTTTATCTTTCATAAATTCTTTCTTTAGGAAATGACAGGTTGTTTGACCGTCTCCTAATTGCTTCTCAATTGTATCGCCTTTGCCGGTACTGACATATTGCCAATTTTGATAATGAACTGTATCATAATTCTCTTTACCGATATGAGGTAATAATGAAACATCTTCAATAAGAGTTTCATGAGAAATATTCTTTTCAATGATAGACGAAGGATAAAGAGAAGCATAATCAAGAACTGAAATAGGATCATCTAAATAGATACCCGGTTTTGGATCTAATACGATAGCACCCTCAAATCCATCAATACCTTTTTCGGCTTGCATAATAATTCGGGCATACCATTCTTCTAATTCATAATCTTTTGGTTTTTTATATTTTTCTTCTCCATCATTTGTTTCATCTTTGATGATTTGATTCAAGATATCTTCTTTAGGTAAATTATTATTATACATTTTGATATAATCATTGAGTCTAGGTATTTTTTTGAGTTCGGGGATTCTTGTATTTCTTTCTAAACATTTTTTTGAGACGACAGATGTAACCTTTACCCCTTGACCTCTTAGAAAGATAAAGGATGCTGGGACAGATGATACATTCGCCATACCTAAATTATTTGGGATAATATCTAGTAGCAGCAATAGATTAATACATAATTCACAATCTTGAACACAGTATTTAGCGACTTCTGCGCGACCAGATGGTCCTCCATATTTATGTTTATCAAAGATATCTTGGACAGATACATCGTCTTTATTTAAGCACCATTCTACTTTATGATAATCATCCAGATTTAAGATTATCGTTTCTACGAGTGTAATACTTTTATCTTTGATAGATGAAATTTCATATTTATTGCCATCGTTGAATAATTCTTCACCAATATTGCTATGTGTTCTAAATGAAATAAAATCGTGATCTTTTAGATTACCTGTATCCGATACGATGATAACGTTCTCTTTGATACTTTTAAGTTTTCCTCGCATGAAATGAGAGGCGACATTATCAAGTTTATATGATTCAAGATTATGACCTTTCTGAACTTCTTTTTGGATATCAAATAAGATACGACCATCCATAGTAATATAATTAAGAGTATTATCACCTAATGCTGAGCTACTTAGTTGTTGTTTTCTTATATTGCACTTTTTAAATTTATGATCTTTTGCTTTAAACTGTGTCGTATCAATTTTACCGAAATTTAAAAATTCCTTCATTTTACATCCCTTCCCGTGCCACCAAGGCGAATTACAACGATCGTTACAGGGGAATAATATTTCTGCTCTGTCATTGATATATTTAAAATCAAAACCGAAGATATTATATCCGGTAATAAAATCTGGATTCATTTTTTTGATAATATTTTTCCATCCCAAGAGTAATTCTTTTTCATTCTTACATTGGACAACATGAATACCATCAATCTCATCACATATTTCATTATCAGGTAAATTATCTTCATTGCCGATAACTAAGATATGACGATATATATCACCGCTACTATAATCATAGAAAACTGTTCCGATCTGAATAATAGGATCACCTTGAATAACGATTAGATATTTATCACATTCTTTTTTTATAATTTCTTGTAAGAGATTAATCGTTGCTTCGCGCTCTTTGGTCTTGATATCTAAATTATTGATATTCTCAATGATATCAGTTTGACGTACTTCTTCAACGATAGCATTATATATTTCATCGGAAGCGGGTATTTCATCGTTAATAATTTTAATTTGATTAACATCACTGTATTTCCATATCCCTTCGCGTAAAGTGATGCCTGTAAATCCGGATTTCAATAGTTTAAATATTTTCTTACCGAGATCATTTGTAAATTCTTTTTTTCGGGATTCGGGTATATTTTTAAGAATACTTTGGATGCTATGAAAGATATCGGCACTCAACTTCTTAAAATCCTTCTGTGCCTGTGGAAAGTCACCGTGTAAACTATCACATTCAATATCAAATGATGCGATCTTATAATTACTTAGGTCATCTTTTTTTAGATTTGTGATATCTGAAACATTTGTAAAATATTCATGTTTTGTATTTGGGAATAGATTTGTTTTTTCATCAATCGTTTTTACACGTATCCAACCGCTGGGCTGAATATTTGTATCGTGAATGAAGCGAATAATAGGATGAATACTGCTTTCATATAGATTAGAATTACAATCAACACATGTGGGAGTCATTCTCCATTCATCCAATCTTTCCTTTGCTGTTCCAGATAGATTTTGATATACTTTACGATTATAATGTTTTGTTGTTGCACCAATGAATTTTTTCATACTATCATGAGTTCTAAATGATAATTTTACAAAATTATATAGTTTTTTCTTATTATTTTTAATATCCCATTGTAATCCATAAAATTCATTACATATTTTAATTTCATAGTTCACAATATCCGAAAAGATTTTATCTTGTGTATGATCATCGGTCACTTTGAGATCACATACATCTTTGATAAACTTTCCCACATCAGTGCCATCCCATTGATCGGGAATTTTGATATAGAAATAAGGATTATATTTTTTGACATGAATAACAACCCTATCGTTATTCTGATCTATACCGTAAATAGTTAGTAAGAAAGATTTAATATTATAATCATTGGGTATATCGTCACTGATAATATCAACGATTTGGAAAGTGATTGTATCATTCATTTCTATATTTAGTATGAAAGATATTTTTAGATAGTATCTAATTTAGTAAAATATCAAATTTTATTATTTGATAAATAATAGATGAAAGAATTAACAGTATTAATGATATGTATTTTATCTGTATTCTTTTATATGAATTTCATTAGGCAAAAATTATTTTTAGAAAAAATAAGAGCGAGCAATGGAACAGAATATTTAGTAAGAAATTTACCGAATAAAGTAGAAGCAGCGAATAAATTAGGAAAGATAAGCGATTCATTAAATAATTTAGTGGGAGGTTTAAGTGATTCAGGTAATAAGAGTGCAAACATTAGGAAATTAAAAGAATCATTTAATTACCAAAAGATAACTGAAAATATACCGGGTTCTATGTATGTTGCTTATTCTGTGAATAAGGGAGAAGAATTATCTTTATGTATTCGCGATAAAGATTCAGAAAAATTCATAGATGATAATACGATAATCTTTGTGGCCATACATGAACTTTCACATATTATGACTCCGGAAACAGGACATACTCCTTTATTTTGGAATAATATGAAGTATTTATTAGAAAAAGCATCATCTCAGGGTATTTATATGCCGATAGATTATAGTCAATCGCCAGTAGAATATTGTGGGATGGATATTAATTCTACACCTATGGATAGTTAAGGAACGTGCCTAAGTGATAATGTATGTCTTAATTGTAAGACAAAGCAAACCTGATCTCTATCTAGATAAACGTCGGGAGTACCAAGTTCTTCCTCAATGAAGGTCACTATCTCCAAGAGAGGTTCATGTTCAGGTTGACGCCTGACGCGCCTCCTATTTTTCTTTTTGTTTCTCTTGTTTCTCTTCTTACTATTGTTTATCTTCTTACTATTGTTTCTCTTTTTTATATTTCTTTTTACTGTATTGGGTATAAAATTTAAATTAAATTTTTAAAATATATATACATAATAAGTATTATATGAGCGATCCTTATCACACGTATGAGAATCATAATATTCAGGTGACAGTGTTTCATGTTAAAGGACCACTAGAAGGAACGGCTCAGGAAAAATATGTATTTACGAACGATTCAGAAAAACCTGCTGGGAATAGTAAGATAATCAAGGAATGTATCTATTTATCGGATACAAGTGAAATAGTTTTACATAAAATAGCCTCGTGTGTAAAATTAGATAGTAAATATATTTATGCTTGGATAGATCATAAACCGGAAAAACCATTTTCATGTAATAAACCGATCGGTATCAATTATGCTGACTACGATTTAGATTATATGAATCCTTTTTTAGAGAAAAAGATTGATGATCGGTTTGTGAATATGGATGGTTCCGTAAAACTAAATAGTAAAACTTATTTAGACAAGTATAAGATATTAAATAGTCAGTTTGTAAATGATCAATATAATATTTATTTTACGACTTTAGAAGATGTAACAAAATATGCCCAAAGTATCTTTAAGGAAGAAGAAACTATGATAAAAAATGGATATCTAAAAAAATATTTTCCCTTAATAGATGAAAAAAATAATTTGAGATTAGATGAAAAGATAGAAATAATAAATTCTCAGAAATCAATCTTAAAAGAATATACTGAATCGCCTGTGGATATTCGTCCTATTAATTTAGTTTATAAGAATCGTGATAAGAATATCGTTTTAGATTTATTTAAGATATTTCAGGAATATGAAGTATCTTTGTCTGTACCGATGATAAAGATACAAACTGATAATTATATGGATTCTTATATTAAATTTTATAAAGAAGGTATTCATAAATCATATACATCATCAAAGGATAAGACAATTACAAAAGAATTATTTGAAAAATGGAATAAATCTATTTATATTAGCGATGGATTTTCAAGACCAAGATCTGTAGATAAAAACAATTCGTTAACATTTATACTTTATGATAGCAAGAAGTCTAATTTTATTCAGATGATATTATATGTAAATGGTAAGATTGAAATTCATAGTGAACGCTTAGTAAGATTAGAAAAATTTACGGATAAAATTATTCAGAATTATTTGGCCAATGCGTCTCGTATACTGAAAGAGATTAATAAAAAATTAATAGTCTCTATACCTATGATATTAAAACAGCCCACGAGACTGGATATAAGTAGTATTTATGAGATATCTGATTATCATTTACCTACTTTAAAAAAATTATTCAATTCATTTTACTCTGAATTCATATTATTAGATGATGAAGACGATAAATTACATTTATTATATACGAAATGCGATGATTTTGAGAATATAAAATATTTAACAGATTTCATTACTCTGTGTAAGCGTAAAAAGATAATAGATAAGAATATCGTAGAGTTATTAAGTATTAGATATGGTATAACTAAGAGTAAGAGTAAGGAATATTTGGACGAATGGATCAATATAAATTTAAGTAATCCGATACGTTACAGGGAAGAGGTTCATAATATTTCAATCATAATTGAGAAAGTATTAGATCGTATTAAGGTATCTTTTTACAATCTTTCTAATTATGGTAGTTTCCATGAGTGTATAGATATGATAAATAAGATAATGCATATCTATAAACTAAATAGAGTAGAGAAGCGTAGCGATTTACCAATAGAAATAAATAATCTTTTCAAGAAAAATAGCAAGAAAATAATCGTATCGGTTCAGTCAAAACCTGAATTATTTGAACCTGAACCTGAAGAAGAACCTGAAGAAGAACCCGAGGAGGAAGGTCTTCATACCGATGAAGTCTTATCAGATGATGAATCAGATGATGAATCAGATGATGAATCAGATGATGAATATGATGATATTGATGATGAATTGGCGGGTATGCAGAGTCTAATAGAGGGAGAATCTAAGTATCCAAATTCTCGTTATTATATTAAAAGATTAGAGATGAAAGATCCACGATTAATTAAATATAAGCCTAAACAAAGTAGAGATAGTTATTCTGCTAAATGTCAGGCAGCACAGGATAAACAACCGATATCTCTGACTAGAGAAGAATTAGATGAAATAGATAAGAAAATTGGAAAAAAACAGGAGGGTATTAGTTATTCAAAGCCTATTCAGATTAAGGGTTCATCGGATATTTATTATATCTGTCCTAAGTTCTGGGATAGGAAACATCAGATTCCGATAGATCCTCTATCAAAATATCATCCCCTAGAGAAAGATGAGAATGGTGATCCTTTAGAGTGGCGACAGTTTGTATGGCAGAAAGAGTATAAAAATAGCGATGGTGAATACTTTATTTTAGAGCGTCAGGGTAGGACAGCGGGAAAATCCGATAGTAGTAGTTATTGGAATAAATATGCGGATAAAGATATGATAGAAAAATATCAGGTTCAATTAATTCATGATGATATTCATCCTGAATTATTAGCGATTCCATGTTGTGGTAGAAAACAATATAAGATTACAAAGAACAATATCATTGTTTTAGTAAAAGATGAATCAAAAGGTAATAAATGGATCAATGGTTTTATCACGGTCGCCGAATTAGAAAAATTAAATAAAGATCATGAATGTGAAGTTAATATTGGTACTGATAAAAAACCAATCATCAAGACCTTTCATATAAGCGAAATCAAAGAATCAAAGGGTCATGATGTATCAACGACTATTATGGATTATACTGAATTCCCTTTAAAAGAAAATAAATATGGAAAAGTAAATCATATCTTAAAAGATATTTTTCATATGAAACCAAATGCTCCGTTTTTTAAGAAGAAATCTGCCGCGAAGGATATAGAAATGTCTCATAATGGATTGTATCGCGTCGGAGTAACACAAGATAGTGATTCTTTCTTACGAAGTATTGATATCTTAAGCGGTTATTTATCTGCTGAGAGCTCTACTACATATAATTTTAATATGAAGGGATTTAAAAAGAATCTTCTAAAAGATCTAAATAATTTATCTTCCCAAGAGATTTTCATGATTGGAAATGGTTCATTCGTTCAATATTTTAGATATGAAAAGAAATACGATAAAGTAAACTATGAGAGAGAAATAATAGCGGACGTAAAAGAAAATCTAAAAAATTATTTAGATAGCGAAGAACCAAAAGATGATAAATTATTGATACCATTGTTGATGAAATGCAGTGAAAAATCAAATAATAAATTATTCGGAGGAATTAAAGTTAACATCTTAGTTTTAAATGAAACATATGAAAAAAGAAATGAAGAAATAATTAATACAAAAATAGGGCTCTCTGAACCATTGGGGGGTTTAAATATTTATGAAGATGAACCATTCTTAATGATTTATAAAAAAGATGATTATTATGAGGCATTAATGTATTATTATAATGGAAGAGAGATGAGTAGTATCAGTAAACAAAAAGATGATACACCTCTAAGAAAAACTGATATAATTTATGTTGCTGGTGAAACAGGTCAAATCAAATCATTGAAAGATGATGAAGTCAAAATAAAATATGAGAATGGAGCGTCTTCACAGATGACCATAGATCAGTGTGTCAGGTTTGATAGCTATGTTATTTATAATATTTTGTATCATTTTATAATAGATCGTAAGAGCAAGAGTATAAGAAATAAAAAAGGAATCATAGAATTAGAGGATATACATGTGATAATGACAGAGAAATTTGGATGTAGTATTATAGAGGGATATTATGATAATTATCATAAATTAGTGGCTCTTCTATATAAAAAACAAGTCGGTTCATTAAAAATTCCTATTTTTATCAAACCTAGAAAGAAAGATGATATTGATTTTCCCTTAAAAAAAATCAAAACATTAGAAAAATATTCATTAGGATTGATCTTACGAATCTATAGTCAGATTGATAAATATATAGGCGAATTATATCCCGATAAATATTTCCCCTATATAACC
>Ga0307998_1000950_pt1 | contig 15957 bp, 15 predicted proteins | sample Davwhametageno37_FD_203147 | JGI IMG/M metagenome (GOLD analysis project Ga0307998, IMG submission 203147) | Marine microbial communities from Davis Island wharf, Antarctic Ocean - #37 | ecosystem: Environmental > Aquatic > Marine > Unclassified | place: Antarctic Ocean: Davis Island wharf... | reverse complement strand
AAAAAAAATCTATCAACTTGAAATAGATAAGCCTATTATCGAGGCGCATTACAATGAAATTACGGCGGGTGTTCATCTAGAAGATGGTTTGGCATCAGTAGACCATTTGGCGATTTTGACGGATGATCGTAAAAGTTTAGGCATTGAAATTCATATTGGGAAAAATAGAATTGTAAGAAGAATTTTTGAAAAATATGGATATGAAGTGCTGAAATTGGATCGTGTCATGTTTGGAAACCTGACCAAGCAAAATTTACCTAGAGGTAAATGGCGGCACCTACATCCCAAAGAGATAGGAAATTTAAAGGGTAAGTTCTCCATGCAAACGGATTAATCCGTCATTAGGAGGGACTCATATGTAGTGCTTCTCATTCCATGCCCACTGAAAGCCAGCGCTATGAGGCCTTCCTTAGCTCAAAAAGCAGTTGTTGAAATGTCTTGAAGTAAAATTTATGTATGCATGCATAACAAATTAATCAATTATACATAACTTAGTAACAAAAAAACCCAATCATTTGATTGGGTTTGAGTGGTGCTAGGTGGATTCGAACCACCGACTCACGGATTTTCAGTCCGATGCTCTACCAACTGAGCTATAGCACCTTAAAAAGTGGTTGCAAAAGTAGAAAAATATATGAACGTTGCAAGTAATTTGAATGATTAATCTTATCAAAAAAATATTATGACCATAATTTCACAAGTTATTTTCACGGTGATCTTAGGAATATTCGGCTTTTTTATTGCTAAGAGGGTCAATTTCATCAGATTAAACATCGCTTTAGGCCGGCCACAAAAAGTAGTTGGGAATAAGAGGCAACGATGGAAAAATGTATTATTGATTGCCTTAGGACAAAAGAAGATGTTTAAAAAACCTGTCCCAGCGGTATTACATTTGTTAATATATGTTGGGTTTGTATTGATTAATATTGAAGTATTAGAGATTATTTTAGATGGGGTTTTAGGGAGTCATAGAATCTTTGCGTCGTTATTGTCAGATTTTTATGCCCCCTTGATTTCATTTTTTGAAATTCTGGCCTTAGGAGTAATCTTTTCTTGCGTCTTATTCTTGCTCCGTAGAAATGTAATCCAGGTAGCGCGCTTTCAAAAGCCTGAAATGAAAGGATGGGCTTCTTTAGATGGGAATCTTATCCTGGTAATTGAAATTATCCTTATGGGCGCCATACTTTCCATGAATGCTACAGACCAGCTTCTGCAAGAGATGAGCAATGCTGCGTATCCTCTGACGGGATCATTTTTAGTGAGTTCATGGCTTATGCCGATCTTTGATGGATACCTTCCCAGTACGCTGGTTATCATTGAAAGAACGGCCTGGTGGTTTCATATCGTGGGCATTTTTGGTTTTGCCTTGTATGTAACCTATTCGAAGCATTTGCATATCTTCATGGCTTTTCCCAATACCTACTTTTCTAAGCTGACACCCAAAGGGGCTATGGAACCGATGCCTGAAATCACCTCTGAGGTAAAAATGATGTTGGGAATACCCGTTGAAGGGGAGACGCCGCCGCCGCCGGAAGGCTTCAAATTTGGGGCACGTGATGTCAGTGATCTCAGTCAAAAAAATTTAATGGATGCGTATACTTGTACTGAATGCGGGCGTTGTACTGCTGAATGTCCAGCGAATCTTACCGGGAAAAAGTTGAGCCCAAGAAAAATCATGATGGATACGAGGGATCGCATGGAAGAAATAGGAAAGGGTAGGTCGGATGCCAAGGGTCATGATGAAAAGTTTTTATTGGGAGGCTTCATAAGCAAAGAGGAAATTAATGCTTGTACCAGCTGCAATGCTTGCGTTGAGGCTTGTCCAGTCTTGATTAATCCTCTTGACATCATTCTCCAGCTCAGGAGATATGAAGCAATGGAAGCCTCTGGGTCACCGGCTTCGTGGAATGCCATGTTTCAGAACGTGGAAACGAATGCTGCCCCATGGAAATTTTCTCCCCAAGATCGGTTCAATTGGTCAGAAGAGTTAAAAAATGATAAATAATTAGATTTCAAGATGGATATAAAAATACCAACAGTTGCAGCATTGGCCGCCGAGGGAAAGGTTCCTGAAATTTTATTTTGGGTGGGTTGTGCGGGATCATTTGATGAGCGTTATAAAAATGTCACTAAGGCATTTGTTAAAATATTGAATAAGGTTGGGGTTGACTTTGCCGTTTTAGGTCCTGAGGAAACTTGTACAGGAGATCCAGCCCGTAGGGCGGGAAATGACTTTCTCTTTCAGATGCAGGCGATGGCCAATATTCAAGTTTTGAATGGTTATGGTATCAAAACGATTGTAACCGCTTGTCCGCATTGCTTCAATACCATAAAGAATGAATATCCTGAACTTGGGGGGAATTATCAAGTAGTCCATCATTCTACCTATTTGCAACAGCTGATAAATGAAGGTAAAGTCATTCAAAAGGGAGCTGAATCCGCGTTTAAAGGGAGAAAAATAACTTTTCATGATTCTTGTTATTTGGGGAGAGCCAATAATATTTATGAGGCGCCACGAAAGGTATTGGAAGCATTAGATGCGGAATTGGTTGAAATGAAAAGATGTAAAACCAAAGGGCTTTGCTGTGGAGCGGGAGGCGGACAGATGTTTAAAGATGCAGAAAAAGGGAACAAAGAAATCAATATTGAACGTACCGAAGAAGCATTAGAAACCCAGGCAGATACCATTGCTGTGGCTTGCCCGTTTTGTATGACCATGATGAGTGATGGGATTAAAAATAAAGAAAAAGAAGGGTCTGTTCAGGTACGAGATTTGGCAGAACTGATTGCCGAATCTGAGGGGCTCTAATTTATTCAAACTTAAGGCCTAACTTTGTATTTTAGTATAGCCTTATGAAAGATTCCTTTGATCAAATGCCTGATGATGCCCGATTGTGGGTATATCAGTGCAATCGAAAATTTTTAGCGTCAGAATTAGAAGCCATCAATTCTGCGTTACAAGAATTTTTAGCATCTTGGGCGGCGCATGGAACGACATTAAAACCTGCTTATGCCCTGTATTATGATCAGATTATTGTCCTTGCGGTGGATGAGTCATCTCATGGTGCAAGTGGTTGTAGTATCGACACGTCGGTTGCTTTTATGAAATCATTAGAACAAACTTATGGCGTTTCCTTGTTGGACCGGACCGAGATCGGATTCATGATTGATCAAGAGATAAGGGTACTCAATTTAAGTAAGATAAAAGAATCCATAGCTTCTGATAAAATCAAGGCAGAAGATATCATTTTAAACAATGCTGTTTCCAGCGTAGCGGAGTTTAAAAAATCATGGCATCAAAGTGTTGATCAATCTTGGTGCAAAAAATATTTCACGTAAATTTTAACAAATAAATTATCTCAAAAAGGGATCATTTTTCATTTTTTTTCGTTTTAATTTTATCAAGGTATTTTGATAATGAGATTTTTTTATAAGCTTTTAATTTTGTTTTTAATGAGTGGTTGTACTTCTCCTGCTACGCAATTAATTAAAGGAGATTATGACGGTATGATCGCCAAATATGGGAAGTATATGAAAACCAATGATGGCGTAACGAACCATCAGATCGCCGAGGCTTATCGACTTTCCAATAGAATCAAGAATGCCGAACCGTTCTACGCTTCAGCCCTGAAGTCAGGGATTGATCAAGATGATGCTTATTATTATTATGCTAGGTCCTTAAAAGCCAATCAAAAGTATGATGAGGCTCGTGAAGTTTTAAGTGATGCTTTGCCCAAAGTCAAGGACGAGCTGATTTATCAATTAATCACCTACGAAATAGATGGGCTGGCCTCCTTGGATGACATGTATGGGGCCGAAACTTTTTTTAGAATCAAGAACTTGGAGGAAATCAACACTTCAGGAGCGGAATATGGACCTGTTTTTCAAAATAAGAGGCTTTATTTCACTTCTAATCGCGATGGGGGTAAAATATATAAAAGTACAGGAACCCCCTTTACAGATATCTACAGTGTGAAGACGAAGGGTGCCAACGTAGCTGTAAGAACCTTGATCCCGCTAGATCCAATCATCAACAACCCCTTGGTCAACGAGGGCTCGCTCGCTTTAGCTGCTAATGGAAATTACCTCTTATTTGCAAAAGGCAATTCCGGAAAAGCCAGTGGAACCCTTGAGGTCAATATTTTTGCTGCCCGATACCGCAATGGTAAGTGGGGGACGCCCAAGGCCCTTAACCTTAATGACCCCAATGCCTATGATGGTACTCCAGCGCTGAACGAGGGAGGGAATACGTTGTATTTTGCCTCTAATAGAGTAGGGGGCTTTGGAGGGGCAGACCTTTACACTGCGCAATTAGATCGAAGAGGAAGATGGGTAGATGTGCGAAACTTAGGACCCGAGATCAATACGCCAGGCAATGAAATGTTTCCCTTTATTTCTGGATCAGGGGTCTTATATTTTGCCTCTGATGGCCACCCGGGATTTGGTAATCTTGATGTATTTAAGGCCACACGGATTGGAGGTTCCATGATCATAGAAAATTTAGGTGCCCCCATGAATTCTTCTGCTGACGATTTTGGATTTTATGAATACAATCTTACCCGAGGCTTCTTTTCTTCAAATAGACCGGGAGGCAAAGGGGATGATGACATTTATACTTTTGTTAACGATGATCCTGATTTGAAAATTATCAATTATTTTTTAACGGGGAATACCCTGACCAAAGATGATGGTGGAGCGGCTATTACGGTATCAAATACGAAGGTTTCCTTAATTTCAGAAGATGGTCAAATATTGGATGAATTTTTTACTCGAGAAGATGGTGCGTATAAGTTTCGAGTCTATGCAGAAGAAAATTACAATATTAGAGTTGAAAAGCCTACTTATTTTACTTCTAGAAAAGCATTTTCTACCGTTGGTAGAAGTATTCGAAGAGATACGCTTACCCAATTCCAGACCGACATTACCTTTGAGTTGGATGTCGAATTAGATCAAATAGTGATTGAGAAAACCATTGTGCTCAATAATATTTATTACGATTTAGATAAAGCAGAAATACGTCCAGATGCAGCCTTTATGCTCGACAGTTTGGTGCTGATCTTGGCAGATAATCCTGAGATTTATATTGAATTAGGCTCTCATACCGATGATAGGAATACGGATGTATATAATTTAGATTTATCGCAGCGGCGAGCCAAATCGGCAGTTGACTACTTGATTAGTCGCGGCATTCAGTCGAAAAGAGTTTTGGCCAAAGGTTACGGGGAGTCAAAATTAATGATTGAAAATGCGCAAACAGAAGCAGATCATCAGATTAATCGGCGTACCGAATTTAAAGTATTGAAATATGATTTTCAGGAGATTGAAGCAGAAGCAGAAGCGGAATCTGTAGATGAATATGAGCGCTTCTTCGATAATGATAATGAATAGCTATGATCCGCCGGTTCGTTGCTCGGGTCTTATTTTATTTATATGACCTCAATCTTCGCTCATTTTAAATTTTACTTTTATAATACGTACAGTCGTGTTCTGGGATTACTTTTTGTTGCCAACAGTTTTGTGTTTGGAAATTGGGTGGCCAGAATACCGGATATAAAAGAAAGTCTAGGGCTGACAGATGCGGCTTTGGGCATGGGACTCCTAGGAGCACCCTTGGGATCTATCTTGGTCATGCCTTTTACTGGTTGGCTTGTTTCCTTGATAGGTCTTGGACGTTCCTTGTATCTTTTTTCTGCTCTTTTGCTTCTTTCTCCAGTAATGTTGGCCAGCATAACCTCATTTAATAGCCTCTTGGCTTGCTTGATATATCTTGGGATTACTGAGGGCTTGATGGGCGTGGTTATCAATGCCGCTGCTAATGGAGTTGAAAGAAAATTAGAAAGGCCTATTATGTCTACTTGTCATGGGATGTGGAGCTTGGGTGCGATGATTGGTGCAGCATTGGGAAGTATCATCGTAGGCCTAAAAATAGCTTTGGCACCTCATTTAATAATAATTTCCATAGGGGTGCTGATCCCTTTATTATTGAGTCCTAAGATGATCAAGATGTTTGACGCGTTGCCAGTTCCTGAGCAAAATAAAGGGTTCCAAATGCCTAATATGGCACTTTTAGCCATTTCATTTGCTGCTTTTAGTATTTTTTTAAATGAAGGAGCCATTGCAGATTGGAGCGCGGTCTACCTGCGTGAAACACTAAAGAGTGATCCTTATTTGGTAGGGATGGCTTATGCAGGTTACGCCATGTTCATGGCTTTGGGCAGGTTTACGGGCGATATGCTTATCCCAAAGGTGGGAAAGAAAAACATAGTAATTGGGGGTGCTCTTTTATCAGCTATAAGTATGTCAGCCCTATTGATGCTTCATCATCCGTGGGCAGCTATTGCAGGTTTTTCTCTGGTGGGCTTAGGCTTTTCATGTATTGTTCCCATTCTTTATTCCTCTGCCGCCAATGAACCCGGCTACACCGCAGAATCTGCTATTGCGGTCGTGTCTACCATAAGCTTTACGGGATTTTTTATAGGGCCTCCGATCATTGGTTTTATCTCAGACCAGTATGGATTATCCTCAGCGTTGGTATTGGTTGTAGGACTGTCAATAATCATTAGTGCAATAGGTACCACGATTCAATTTAAGTAGCGATATTTGTAATTTATAAAATATACCATGTCTGATAGGTACGCACAACGAGGAGTTTCAGCCGTCAAAGAAGATGTTCACAGGGCGATTGCACATATAGATAAGGGTCTTTTCCCTAAAGCTTTTTGCAAAATAGTCCCTGACCTTTTAACAAAAAATGAAGATTATTGTGCCATAATGCATGCAGATGGTGCGGGAACTAAGTCTTCTTTAGCCTACATGTACTGGAGGGAAACAGGGGATATGTCTGTTTGGAAAGGAATTGCTCAGGATGCGGTGGTCATGAATACGGATGATTTGCTGTGCGTGGGGTGCACTGAAAATATTTTGTTGTCAAGCACCATCGGTAGGAACAAAAATAAAATACCCGGTGAGGTAATTGCAGCAATAATAGAGGGGACAGAAGAAGTCCTAGAAATGCTGCGAAATCAAGGGATTGATATCATTTCAACGGGTGGTGAAACGGCCGATGTCGGAGACTTGGTTCGAACCCTTATTGTGGACAGTACAGTGACGGCAAGAATGCCTAGGAGCAAGGTTATTGATAATATTAACATTGCCCCCGGAGACGTCATCGTAGGTCTTTCTTCTTTTGGTCAGGCGAGTTATGAGTCAGCATACAATGGAGGCATGGGAAGCAATGGCCTTACCTCAGCGCGACATGATGTGTTTTCAAAGGTTTACCAATCAAAATATCCCGAAGCTTTCGATCCATCGGTACCGATGGACCTAATTTTCAGTGGATCCAAACGCCTCACAGATCCGGTAAAAAACACGAGTTTGGATGCAGGAAAACTGGTATTGTCTCCTACCCGTACGTATGCTCCCATCATTAAGGCAATTTTAACTGAGCACCATGATCAAATTCATGGAATGATCCATTGTAGTGGAGGTGGCCAAACCAAGATTTTGCATTTTGTTGACCAATTAAAAATCATTAAAAATAATCTTTTTGAAGTACCTCCTTTGTTTTCCTTAATTCAAAACGAGAGTACTACGAGTTGGCGTGAAATGTATCAGGTGTTTAATATGGGTCATAGATTTGAACTTTATGTTCCCGAAGAAGTAGTTGATGATCTTATTGAAATTTCAGAATCTTTCAATGTTAAGGCACAAGTGGTGGGACATGTAGAGGCAGCACCCACCAAAGAGCTGCTTATACAAACGGCCATGGGCTCCTTTGAATACCATTAGCGTATCAATAAAAAGCATCTTCAAGATGGATAATCGTTTCATCTGAGACCAAAATACTGATGATATCAAAGCGGATGTCTTTTTTCCAATGGATTTGGTGAATATAAGCATCGGCAGTATGGATAATATTTTTCTTTTGTCTTTTGGAAACAAAATCTTCAGGGTTTCCGTAACTATCATTTTTCCGATACTTCACTTCAATAAAAACCAATAGCTTGTTAGATAAAATCCCTATTAGATCTATTTCACCCCGCTGATAACGATAGTTTTCTTCTATAATTTTTATGCCTACAGATTCTAGATGTTTTTTGGCTAAGGCTTCCCCTAATTTTCCTTTAACTTTGTTTTCCAAAATGAAGATTCTTTATGGCGTATCCATTAAAATTTAAAACCATATATAAAGATAAGATTTGGGGTGGAAATAAGATTAAAAAACTCCTAAATAAAGATTACGGCGACTTGCCTAAATGTGGGGAGACTTGGGAGCTTTCTGCAGTACCTGGAGACATCTCTGTGGTTAGTAATGGTCTTTGGAGAGGTCAGGATCTTAAATCGCTATTAGTGCAACACGGGGCGGCCATTATGGGCGTAAAATTATACGAGAAATTTGGCATAGACTTTCCTTTGTTGATCAAATTTATTGATGCAAATCAGGACCTTTCTATTCAAGTGCATCCAGATGATGCATTGGCAAAAAAAAGGAATCAAGGTTCGGGTAAAACTGAAATGTGGTATGTACTGCAAGCGGATGCGCAGGCCTCACTGATTACCGGTTTTAATCAGCCGATGTCGCAAGAAGTGTATTTAGAAAAGTTTGAATCGGAAAATTTAATGGAGATTCTGAATCAAGAGCAAGTAGCCAAAGGGGATGTTTTTTTCTTACCTGCAGGTCGGATACATACCATTGGAAAAGGATTGTTAATTGCTGAAATACAGCAAACCTCAGATGTCACCTATCGAATTCATGACTTTGAACGTACAGATGATCAAGGAAATAAGCGGGACTTACATCTTGAAGAATCATTGGAAGCTATAGACTACACCTATCAACCAAATTATAAAACCAGCTATGACGAGGAATCCAATAAAAGGGTGCCATTAGTTGCCTGTCCTTATTTTGTGACGAATAAGCTGAACTTGACAAATAAAAAAACATTGAATGCCCCTCAAATTGCAGGTTTCAAAATATATATTTGTATTGAGGGCTCAGCCAAAATAGTTAATGGTGATCAAGAGACTCTTTTAGTAAAAGGGGAAACGGTTTTGATACCTGCTATGTTATCAACTTATGAAATTAAAGCGGATACTGAAGTTGTACTTTTGGAAACCTATATCGCATAATGCAAAATAAAGTTGTAGAATTTCGGCATTTGGGATTACTTGATTATCAGAAGGCGCTTGATTATCAAGAAAAGCTATTCAAGAAGACCATAGATTTAAAAATTAAAAACAGAAATCAGCCTCCAGACGCACAAGAAATTACGCCCAACTATTTGCTTTTCTTATATCATCCTCACGTCTATACATTAGGTAAAAGCGGGAAAGAGGATCATTTGCTATTAGATAAAGAGGGACTGCTTGAAAAGGAAGCGACCTATCACCGCATCAGTCGAGGAGGGGATATCACTTATCATGGGCCCGGTCAAATTGTAGGATATCCAATCCTAGATTTGGATAACTTTTTTACCGATATTCACAAATATCTTAGGTTTTTGGAGGAGGCGGTGATTCGAACTTTGGCCTCTTATGACATTGTATCTGGAAGAATTGAAGGATTGACGGGAGTTTGGCTGGACGTAAAGGATCCTCATAAAGCACGAAAAATATGTGCCTTTGGAGTCAAGTCGAGTAGATGGGTAACCATGCATGGCCTTGCTTTAAATGTAAATGTAGATCTTGATTATTTCAAAAATATTGTGCCTTGTGGTATTGATGATAAAGCGGTCACCTCAATGCATCAAGAACTAGGGAGACTGATTCCCCTGACCGAAGTTGAAGAAAGATTGCGCCAACATATTTCAGAACTTTTTCAAATACAATGGAAAGAGGACACCCCAGCAATGAAATAAGTCCATGAGGAGGTATTGAATAACGATAGTCGATGGGCTGATAGTGATATTTTCATCGGATCATCCTTTTAACCACCCACCATAGTGTTCATTTCGAAACCCTTTTGATTAATTTTGTATCAAGATGAAAAGAGATATTCTTTATTTACCCGTAGAGCAAGTGGCCATGGTCATTGTTCCATCAAAGGAGCATCATTTATGGCAAGTTTATTTAATCAACAGAAATAAGCACAGTTTAGAAACTATTTTAGTTACTTCGAAGGGCTACCATGAGGATCAAAAAACCTCGTTATTGCGCCATGCCATTCCCCATTTAGAGGCGGGATCTTTGGCCTTAATTGAATCCATAAGTCCTGAGGTTTTTCATTTCACCAATGAATTTTGGATCAGTTTCTATATTGGAACACAAATTTATGATAAGAAATATATCTATTTACCTTCGTCGATCAATGCTTCCAACCTAAGCTACATTGAAGAGCTCAAATTAAAAGGAGTATTGCATTTATGAATTCGGAATTAAAGAACTTGTTGATCATTGATATTGAAACGGTGAGTGTATCCTCAAGTTTTGAGACATTACCTGAAAATTTGCGACATCATTGGGAAAGAAAAGCACTTCAGTTGCGCAATGATGATGAAAAATCAGCGAGCGATTTGTATTTTGAAAAAGCAGGAATTTATGCTGAATTTGGAAAAATCATTGTCATCGCCGTGGGGATATTTCATGAAGTTGAGGGGGAGGCCGCCCTACGGGTTACTTCCTTTCAAGACCATGATGAAGCAAAATTACTGAATGCCTTTAAAGTATTTTTAGAGACAAAATTTAATCAACAGCATTTAAAATTATGCGGCCATAATGGGAAAGAATTTGATTTTCCTTTTCTGTGTCGACGCATGATTGTCAACGAAGTACCCATTCCTCAAGCCTTAAATTTATCGGGAAAAAAGCCATGGGAAGTACAACATATCGACACCATGGACCTCTGGAAGTTTGGGGACAAAAAAAATTATACGTCTTTAGATTTATTGACGTCCTTATTTAATATAGATTCGAGTAAATCAAATATCGATGGTTCTCAAGTCAATAAGGTATATTACAGTGAAAATAAGGGGCTGACTCAGATCGTGAATTATTGTCAAGGAGATGTGATTGCCACAGCTCAAGTTTATTTAAAATTGAAAGGTTTGCCCGCCGTTAAGAAGGATAATATTACGCGTGTAGATCAATAGCATATGTCTAGAAAAAAGAAACCATCAAGTACTCATGGAAAAATCCCAAGGGTCAAAATAAATATAAAAGAAGAGGTCAAATTATATTTTCAAAACAGCCCCAAGGAGTCCTTTAGTTTCAGTCAGGTAGTCAAAGGTTTGAGAATACGAGATGGAAAGTCAAAAGAGTTTGTAAAGGAATTATTGTTTAAAATGGAATCCGAAGGGCACTTGCGACGTGGACCTGATGGGCGATGGATTACCGCCATAGAACCCACTTATTATGAGGGAACGGTTGATCATGTCAATCCCAAGTTTGCCTATATCATGGTGGCATCACTTCCCGATGATGTTTGGGTAAAATCCAAAGACTTGAATTTTGCCATGCACGGGGATACCGTTACTATTCAAATCATGAGCGCTGCAAAGGCCAGTCAACGACCCGAGGGGCGTGTGATTTCCATAGCTAAGCGGGCCAAAAACGAATTTGTAGGGCGACTTGAAGTATCTCAGAAATTTGGTTTTGTGGTATTGGATAGTAGAAATATTTTTTTCGACGTGATGGTCTACCCACAAAAATTTAAAGAGGCTACTCATAACGATAAGGTTTTAGTAAAGATTGATAAATGGCCCAATAAGGAAAATAAAAGTCCCCTTGGAAGTATAACCCATGTCTTGGGTCAAGCAGGAGAAAACAATACCGAGATTCACGCGATTATGGCAGAATATGGTCTGCCTTTCGAATTTTCCAAAAAAGTAGAAGCAGCGGCAGCGCTCATTCCTGTAGCCATCTCAAAAGAGGAAATAAACAAGCGAAGAGATTTTAGAAAAGAGGTCACGTTCACTATTGACCCCCACGATGCCAAAGATTTTGATGACGCGTTATCTGTAAAAAAACTGGAGAATGGGCATGTTGAAGTAGGGATTCATATAGCGGATGTTTCTCATTATGTTACACCCGATTCGTTACTTGAAAAAGAAGCTTTTGAACGGGCGACTTCTGTTTATTTAGTGGATAGAACCATACCCATGTTACCGGAACAATTGTCCAATGGCTTGTGCTCATTGCGACCGAAAGAAGAAAAGTTAACCTTCTCGGCGGTTTTTGAAATCAATCATCAAGGAAAAGTATTTGATAAGTGGTTTGGAAGAACGGTCATCTATTCGGATCGAAGATTTGCTTATGAAGATGCCCAAGAAATTATTGAGGGTAATGCGGGAGATTATCAAGAGGAAATATTACTCCTCAATGACCTCGCTGGAAAAATCCGGGAGCAGCGTTTCGCCAATGGAGCAGTAAACTTTGAATCAGTAGAAGTAAAATTCAGATTGGATGAGAAAGGGAAGCCTTTGGAAGTGATACCCAAAGAGCGAAAAGAAGCTCACAAGATGATCGAAGAATTTATGCTCTTGGCCAATAGAGAGGTGGCTACTTTTATTTTTGATAAGAAAAAAGGGAAACAACCAGAGGACAGTCTTCCTTTTGTATACCGAGTTCATAATGACCCTGACCCAGAAAAATTAGATAATTTTTCAAAGTTTGCCAGTAGGTTTGGGCATCAACTTTTGACCCAAGGAAGGATCTCTAAAAATCTAAATAAATTATTGGCAGACATACAAGGTAAGCCAGAACAGCATGTATTGGAGTCCATAGCCATCAGGTCCATGGCCAAAGCACGGTACACCACAGATCCTAAGGGTCATTTTGGCTTGGCCTTTGAGCATTACACCCATTTTACTTCCCCCATTCGCAGGTATCCCGATGTAATGGTTCATAGGTTGCTTTGGGATTATTTGGAAGGAAAAAACCCTCCCGAAAAAGAGGCCATCGAACAAAAATGTATGCACTCATCAGAACGAGAGAAAAGGGCTGCAGAGGCAGAAAGAGCATCCATAAAATTCAAGCAGGTTGAATTTATGTCCGGAATGTTAGGAGAAACTTTTGATGGAATTGTATCAGGAGTGACTGAGTGGGGCTTATTTGTAGAAATTAGTGCCACCAAATGTGAAGGAATGATTAGAATTGCAGATATAGATCACGATCAGTTTCAATACGATGAAAAGCAATATCGGATCGTCGGCAGACGGACGGGAAAAATAATTTCTTTGGGGGATGAAATTCATGTCAAGGTGGTAAAAACAGACATAGACCGAAGAACGATAGATTTGCTTTGGGTTGAAAAATAACCTATTTTGAAAGGTTTGCTTGATCTTTTTTAAGATAGGGCTAATTTAGAACTGTGATGTCAGGGAGCAATAAATTTTTCAGCGCCCTTTTTAATCACAGATTTAATACACATTAAATAAATGGAATCAATAATCACCTTACGAAAATCAATTGATACGCGCTTGGTTCAATTAGAGGTAAAGGCGCAGCCTCGGAACCTTTATGAACCCATTGGCTACTTATTGGCTTTGGGTGGAAAAAGGTTTAGACCTTTGCTGGTTTTGTTGACTGCACAGCTGCGAGGGACACAGAGCCCAAAAGCATTAGATCCGGCCTTAGCGGTCGAAGTGTTTCATAATTTTACCTTGATGCATGATGATATTATGGATGCGGCACCGCTCCGTAGAGGTCAGCCCTCAGTTCACAAAAAATGGAATCAAAATACCGCCATCTTAAGTGGCGATGCGATGTTCGTAAAAGCCTATCAACTCATCACTAAGATCGATCCCAGTTACTTATTGTTGGCTATGGATCGATTTAATGAAACGGCTTTGCAAGTCTGTGAAGGTCAGCAATTGGATATGGATTTTGAGCAGATGGTCGATGTTTCTCAAGCAGATTATTTGGAGATGATTAGGTTGAAAACCGCGGTATTATTGGGTTTTAGTATGGAATTAGGAGGATTGATGGGCGGCTTTGGCCGTGAGGATCAAGAGCGGCTCTATGAGGTGGGAGAAAACCTAGGGCTCGGCTTCCAGTTGATGGATGATTTGTTAGATGTTTACGGAGATCAACAGAAGGTAGGTAAGCAAGTGGGGGGTGACATTATCGCCAATAAAAAAACATTTTTAATGATCAATGCTTTAGATCTTGCAGGAACCGATGCGCGTAGCCAATTGAATGGCTGGATCAGTATGAGGGATGCAGATCCTATGGAGAAAGTAGCCGGCGTCAAGAATATCTTTGATGACTTGGAGATCCCCCAGCTAGTAAAAATAAAAATGGACGCTTATTTTGATGAGGCCTTTAGATTACTTAAAACCATTGATTGTGATAAAGAAGGCCTTGATGTTTTTAATAATTTTGCTAAAAGCTTGATTAAAAGAGAAGGTTAATAGGATTAAAAGCAAATAATTAAATGATGAGTTTAAATTTAATCATTATTGTGTTGACGGTATTGGTCAGTATTTATGCCCAGAACAATACGAATCTTCATGGCCAACTTATGATGAATCCACATGAGGTCATGAAGAAGCGCCAATATTGGAGACTGATTACTTCGGGTTTCGTCCACGACGGCTATTCACATTTGGGGTTTAATATGTTTACACTGTACTTTTTTGGCGGTGCTGTGGAGCAATATTTCGGTTATATTTTGGGATCAAATGCGACCGTTGTATTTGTTTTTTTCTATCTGTCGGCCCTTGTTGTTTCGGATTTGCCAGGATTTTTTAAAAATAAAAATAGGCCTGGATACAATACGCTAGGGGCCTCTGGAGCAGTTTCAGCTATGGTATTTGCAAGTATCATCTATGCCCCCTTGAACAGAATATGTCTTTTTGCAGTACTTTGTTTTCCTGGATTTATACTGGGCGTTATTTTTCTCATTTATTCTTTTACACAAGGGAAAAACCTGTCTCAAAACATCAACCATGAAGCCCATTTGTATGGCGCCCTGTATGGCATTGCTTTCAGTATTTGGGTTTATCCTGAGTCAGCAGCCATATTCTTAGAAAAGATTTTAAGCTACAGCCCTTTTTAAGCATAAAAAAACCCTACCCAAAATGAATGAGTAGGGTTTTTAAATGAGTTTGATTTTATGCTTCGATAGAAATCAGTTCGACTTCAAAAATTAATACAGATCTAGGAGGAATGGGACCTGACCCTCTTTCTCCATAACCCAATTCGTAAGGAATGGTAAGTTCAATTTTACCTCCTACATTGATGAGTTGTACTCCTTCGGTCCATCCGGGGATCACACCACTTAAAGGGAAAGAGATGGGCTCGCCGCGCTCGACAGATGAGTCAAAAACAGTTCCGTCTATCAATGTCCCAGTATAATGTACCGTAACGGTACTTTCAGCGGTGGGATATTCTCCTGTACCGGCCTGTAAAATTTTGTATTGAAGACCACTTGCGGTAGTTTCAACCCCTTCTTTGGAGGCATTTTCTTGAAGAAAAGCCACCCCTTCCTCCGCTAGATTTTCGGTTTTTCTTTCGTTGAATGTCATATATACTTGTTGACATTGCTCCATAGTCAATTGACTGGTGTCGCTTAAGGCTTCTCTAAAAGCTGCGGTAGCCATGGCTATATCAATGTCTTCTAGCTGTGGTTTGATTTGTTCTGCCAGTAAGGCACCAAAACTGTAGCTTAAGCTATCTTTGAACGTTGTGAGTTGAACTTGTGCAGATGCTGATTTATCTGAACAATTTGAAAATAGAGCTACTATAGCCGCTAAAATCGAGATTTTAATTTTTTGCATGATCATAAAATGAAATGCGAATATAATAGGTTTTAATTGAATTATTAAAAATGATGTTAAGATCAATACTTAAACGGCTTAAAATTCATTTAAGCTCAGGCCTTAAAAGAATGCAATTTAAGATTTAAAATGGATTTCATTTAAGATTAAAAATGATCAATCTAAAAATCTGATTTAATTTGCACATCAAACGGAGCATTCATGGAGCAAAACAAAAAAGAGTCATTAAATTTTATTGAGC
>Ga0307998_1000949_pt1 | contig 15969 bp, 15 predicted proteins | sample Davwhametageno37_FD_203147 | JGI IMG/M metagenome (GOLD analysis project Ga0307998, IMG submission 203147) | Marine microbial communities from Davis Island wharf, Antarctic Ocean - #37 | ecosystem: Environmental > Aquatic > Marine > Unclassified | place: Antarctic Ocean: Davis Island wharf... | reverse complement strand
GCAATAATAATTGATTTACTCTCAAGCTTTCCTCCACTCTCAAGCTCAACTACGTAATGAGAAGCTTCATTCTTAGCTAAATTTTTAGCCTTTTGGAGATTAATAATATCAACCTCATATTCCTTAACATGCTCCTCTAGTGCAGCAACAAGTTTTGGACCTTCGGTTGCTTTAACTGATATAAAGTTTTCAATGCCAAGCGTATCCATAACCTGTCCGCCAAATCGTTCTGCAACAATACCTGTTCTAATACCTTTTCTTGCAGCATACACAGCAGCTGATGCGCCTGCAGGGCCTCCACCTATAATTAGCATATCAAAAGGTTTCATAGCTGAAATTTTTTCAGCTGATTTATCTGAAGCATTTGTATCAATTTTATTAATAATTTCCTCAAGATCTATTCGGCCATGTCCAAACTCTTTACCATTCAAATATATGGTTGGAACAGACATGATTTTTTTAGCAGTTATTTCGTCTTGAAATAATGCACCATCAATCATGCAATGACTTATTCCAGGATTTAATAGAGATAAGACATTGAGCGCCTGAACAACATCAGGACAGTTATGGCAACTTAAGGAAATATATGTCTCAAAAATAAATTCTCCCTTAATATTTTTTATTTGCTCAATTTGTTCTTCAGATATTTTTACTGGATAGCCACCAACTTGTAACAATGCCAATACTAGTGATGTAAATTCATGCCCCATAGGAATACCCGCAAACTGAATACCAGATAATTCATTAGGTTTATTTACTTTAAAGGATGGAGTTCTTTCATTGACATCATTAACAATATTTAATGACACCTTCTCAGACATGCCTGATAATTCTTTTAGTAAATCTACCATAGAAGCAGACGCAGGTTCGTTATTGGTATAAGCATCTATACTTATTGGAGATTCAATCTTTGTTAGATATTGACTTAATTGTTCTTTTATTTTTGCATCAAGTGCCATTTGCTATCAATCCATGATTATTAAGAATTGGGCCAAGGCTCTGGCCCAACATCATTAAGTTGTAATTCAAATACAATCTGATTGAGCTTCCAACCATCTTTTCTGACATTTTTTATCTAAACCACAACCTTCTTCTATACTTTTCTCTTCATCATTAATTATAATAATGTAGAGTTTGTTAATTACTTTCATCGTTACCTCTTATCAAAAAATATAAACCTATCAGCAATAAAAATATTTGCTCACTCATAAATAATCGAGGTGTTATGAACCAATCACTATGAGCAATACTCAAGGCAACAACCATAATGATCACTATTAGTAATGCCCCAAATCGGGTTAAAAGACTACCTAAATGGTCTTTAAATAGACCACCAAAAATTAAAATTATTCCTGCTGTTAATTCGGCTATCGCAACAAAAGAAGCTAAAGCCTCTGAAAAACCAAAATAATCTATTAACTTTTGTGGGGGCAAGGGAAACTTTCCATAACCATGAAAAAAAAAGGAAATTCCAAGCCCTAGTCTTAAAAGCCATGGGGTTACAACCCTAAACTTACTAAAAATTTGATTGGCTTTCTTATCTAAATATTCCATGCAAGCTCCTTAATTAATGGTGTGAAAATTTATTTAAATTTTCCCAACTAAATCCAATGATGGAGTTAATGCTTCCTCTCCTGGCTTCCAAGAGGCAGGACAAGCCTGATTTGGATTTGCTGCAACATGCTGAGCTGCTTGAATTTTTCTAAGAAGATCTGCTGCTGACCGACCAATACCTAAATCATTTACTTCTGCAGTTTTTATAATGCCTTCGGGATTAACGATAAATGAGCCTCTAAGAGCTAAACCTGCCTCCTCAATCATCACATCAAAGTTTCTTGTCATAGTTCCTGTTGGATCCCCAATCATTGGAAACTTTATTTTTTTGATCGTATCGGAAGCATCATGCCATGCTTTATGTGTGAAGTGAGTATCAGTTGAGACTGTGTAAACTTCAACACCCATTTTTTGAAGCTCCTCATAATGATCTGCAATATCACCTAGTTCTGTTGGGCATACAAATGTAAAATCGGCAGGGTAAAAAACAACAGCGGACCACTTACCTTTTAGGTCAGCTTCAGTTACTTCGACTTCTTTACCGTTATGGAAGGCAGTTGCCGAAAATGGCTTAACTTCTGTATTGATTAATGAAGACATCAGTAATTCCTTATCTAATTTAAGATAGACAAGTATATGGAGGAAGTTTCAATATGTATAATTAATTATAGATATTAATGTAATATGTTTTACTTATTGCAATCCCTTACTAAATAATTTCCATTCTCTTTGAAGTTCTTTTAATCTTGATTCTACTCTGGACTTCTCATAAAAGTCACCATCCTTTGCACTTACAGCTAGATCTAAAAGGGTAATTGCTTCTCTTATGTTGTAACGATAATAGAATGCCTCAGCCAAATTCTCATGCTGTAATAAGACTTTACCCTCTCCAGCCTGTGCTTTTGCCATTAACTCATAGAGATTAGGGTCTTCGGGGTATATTAGTAAATAATCGTACAATAAATCAATTGCTATAATTCCTTCCGTCGATCTAATGTAATTTTCGGCCAAGCCATATACAAATGCTCTGTGAGTTGGGAACATAGATAGTCCTTTTTTATAAAGTTGAGTAGCTTCTTTTTTATTCCCCTCCCGAATTAAAATAATTGCCTCTAAATTAAGCAACATTGGGTTAACAATATTGTTACTTTTTAGATGCTCTAATTCACCCCTCGCTTTAATGATCATATTATTGCGTAAATATGCATAAGCCAAGGCAAAGCGCTCTCCTTGCTCATTCATATATGATTTATTTTTAAGATTTATCTCTAAAATGTTTATGATAGTTTTTTTTTCATGAAGGAATGCTTTTATCTTTCCCTTAATGTAATAAAAATTATCAGAATTCATTCGTTGTTTATAAGGGTACTCACTCAAACGATCTTGAATATCGCTAATACGATCAGTAGTAACTGGATGAGTCCTTAAAAAAGCAGGGGCACTACCTTCACTGAACTGATTACTTTTTTTCATTGTTTTAAAGAAATCAATTGAAGCTCTTACATCAAAACCTGCGCGATCAAGAATTTTTATACCTTCTCTATCAGCCTCTTTTTCATGCTTCCTTGTAAAGTCAAGAGTATTTTGAATTGCAGATGCTTGAGCTACTGTCCTAGCTGCAGCAGCTATGTTCGGGTTTGATCGAGACATCAATAAAGAAAATGCTAAGGCTAGATTCGTTTTATAACTATCGCGCTTTTGTTTAGCAATAATTCTAGGTAAATGTTTCTGAGTAAGATGAGCGATCTCGTGACTTAACACACTCGCCAATTCAGACTCAGAATTGGCTGCTATAAATAAACCTGTATGCACGCCAATTACGCCCCCCAACATAGCAAACGCATTAATAGTTGAATCATTCAAAATAAAAAACTTTATATTTCGATTGGCAATCGAAGTACCAGTCATTAGGCGGCGTCCTAGACCCGATAAGTAATCATCAATTTCAATATCTTTAACCACAGTAGAGCTTTGATTCACCTGATAAAGAATTTGTTTGGAGATTTTATCTTCCTCTACATTGCTGATAATAGTATCGGTATAACTCCCTAAATCTGGAAGTTCATTAGCCATCAGATTTTGATTTAAAAAATAAATTAGTAACAAAAGCTTTTTCATTGTTTTAATTATCGTTAATATAGTAATAATATTTATTATAAAGCGATAAACAGATGCTCACACATATAGATGAAAATGGTAATGCCCAAATGGTAAATATTTCTGAAAAAGCGATTACTCAAAGGTTAGCTATCGCCTCCGGCAAAATTAGTATGAGAAATGAGACTCTTGCTCTTATAAAATCTCAAAATCATAAAAAAGGCGATGTATTAACGGTCGCTAAGATTGCTGCAATCCAAGCTGCAAAGAATACCTCCACATTGATTCCAATGTGTCATTTTATTGCATTAACATCTGTTGAAATAGAATTTAAGATTAATGAAAAAGATTCAATAATTGAATGCATTGCAACCACAAAATGCTCTGGCCAGACTGGAGTCGAAATGGAAGCTTTAACAGCTGTTTCTTTTGGTTTATTGACTATCTACGATATGTGCAAGGCTATGGACCGAGGAATGGAAATTAGGACAGTTAGCTTAATCAGAAAAAATGGAGGTAAATCTGGTGACTGGTACGAGACATCCTCATAACTTTCTTAGTCTGATTCTAAGTCTTTAATAATTTTATTAGCCACATATAGCCCAGGAATATTGGTGATGTCATAATTCATGTCCTGATACCATAAAGCTTTATTACCCCATGGTCGATATCTAATAGGCTGACCAATTCCAAATACAGTAAAAGATGAAATATTAACCGCACTTGCCATATGACCTAAGCCAGAATCATTACCAACAAAAAATTTGGATTTCTCTAATAATGCTGCTGTTTCAAGTATGTTACAAAGTCCTGTGCAATCAATAACAGCACCAGAATAATTCTTAGCAAAGACAGAGGAGCGCTGTTTATCTTCATTACTACCCAGCAATAACACTAAATCAAAATATTTCTTAAGTGCATTAGCTAGTACTAAAAAAGAGGTGGTGGGCCAAATTTTTCCATCAAAATTTGCGCCCAATCCAAGCGCTAATATTTTTTTATTTTTAAATTTATTAAGCAGTTTATTTGCTTTAGCTCTCTCTTTTTTTGATAACCATATTTTTAGGTGAGGAATCGTAGGCGCAACAATTTTTTTTAAGGAGAAAAAGTGCTTTTCTACACTATGCATCGATAAAGTTGATTTATTTAAAAGTTTAAATACCTTGAATCTAGCTTTAACTAAATAAAGTAGCCCATCAGATCTTAAATCAACTGCAATGTCATAATCAGTTCGCCTTAAAATTTTTAGGAGCGAAATAATTCCCAGCCAACCTAATTTTTTTTTCTTTTCATAAAATATACCCATATAGGGACAATTCCTAAATATAATTTGTGAGCGAGCATCCCCGACAATATCGATAACGGCTTTAGGATACCTCAGATGGAGCGCTTCTAATGTAGGTGTTGTTAAAATTGCATCACCAATATTTGAAAGAGTTACAAAAAGGATTTTTTCTACGTTTACAGAAGGATACTTTGGCTTTTTAAACATTAGGCTATTTAACTTTATCTAAATGGGATTCGTATCCCTTATGCTTATCATAATTCCAAAGGTATTGCGTTGGATTATTCATAATTTGTTTTTCTAATTGCTGGTTCAATTCTTTCGGCCCCTTAATATCTTTTAATTTGATAGGTTTTAGATGAATTATAAATCCTTTACCCAATGATAATCTTTCACCATAGACCATAATGACTGGAGCGCCTGTTTTCTTAGCCAGACGACTAGCTAAATGCATTGTATAAGCAGGCCTATTAAAAAAGGAGGCCCACTCCCCCTCTCCTTTTTTAGCAACCTGATCAGGAAGAATACCTACAGCCTCACCCCTTCTCAATGCAAGCAATATTTTTTTAATACCTGATTTTTTTGTTGGGGCTAATTTAATAAGTCCTTTTTTTCTACCCTCATTCATAAATTTTACTAGCCAATTTTTTCTTGAAGGTCTGTATAAAACAGTAAGTGCGTTCTTAAATCCATAATAAATTGGAGTAATTTCATATGACCCCATATGCGGTGTCAAAAAAATGATTCCTTTTCCCATCTTTTTAGCTTCTTCAATGTGACCTTCACCTTCAACCTTCTTTACCCACTTTAAAATCCTATTTTGAGAATTTGCCCAAATAGCCAAACTTTCAACAATTGTCTTACCTGTTTCGTTAATATTCTCATTAATAGCATTATTGAGAGCATAGTTAGTTTTATAAATTCCAGCACTCTTGATATTCTTAATAAGCATAGCTTTTATATTTGGTCTTAAATAGTGAAAAAGCTTTCCTAGTAGGATCCCTAAATATTGAATATAAAGTAGAGGAAGTATCCTAAAAATTAATTTAACAAAGGCAATTAAGATATTCTCAAACATTAAGATTTTCCTTTAAATCTCAATGATTTTTCAATTGAGGCATCATTCATATCTATCATAGATATTTTAACGCTTGGGTCATCTCTCATATCATCGTGCCCCGCCAAATGAACCACACTAATTGGGTCATAAGGGGCAAAATAATCAACAAAAATGTTTCTCTTTTGACACCACCTCCAAGGTCCCATGTAATTGCATATATCAGGTAATGCCTCATAAGATAAATTATCTTGATATATAGCTAGGCCCATTGCTAATTGATCAGAAGTGAAAAGCCTTCCTTTTCTTAGGATGATGTCTTGCCAGTATCGAAACCTCTCCCAATGAGCAGAGGACTGATGAAGTGCATAAGCACCTGCATTAAGAGTAGGTCTGCCTTGAAGATTTAGACAAATACCTTTGCTCAAACCAGAACGGACTGCATTTTTATATAAAATATTTCTTAATTTAACAAAATTAAAAAATGAATTTTTGAAGGAAATATGATTTTCTTGAAGTCTTGATGCCTGAGAAACTATTGCCAATTTTTTTTTTGATGCAACCAATTCAAATAATTTAATTGCAGATGTATTCTGTAACCAAGTATCGCCATCAATCCAAATAATAATTTTATATTCAGGGAAAATACTATCTAAGTGCAGTTTTGCAATATTAATTTTTAAAAAATCTCTACCGCGACACTTCTTCTCAGCGATTGGATGTTGCCAGCCTGGATCAACGACACTGACATTATTCTTTTCGAAGAAACTAACTTCTGTTTTTTTTAATCCACCGTCAAGAAAAGCTAAATTTATCTTATCTCCACCAGGTAAATTTCTAATAGAATTTAATAATTCTCTGAGAAGATTAAAGTATTTTGTGTCACCACCTGAAACTAGCAGTATATTTTTAGTCATAATATTTTTTTTGGATAAAATAGTATATTAATCTATAGTGAACAAAATCTAAAAGAAAGTATTCATAATGATCCCAGTGTTTTTAAAGTTCTTTGAAAAAAATATTGTTTATTTACTACCTATTCTATTAATCTTTTCAAGATCAGCTGCAGATATTACGATAGTAACTATTGGATTTATTTTCTTATATCGCTCGTACAAAATCCAGGATTGGAAATGGTTGAGTGAGAAATGGTTTATATGCTCACTAATTTTTGTTGGTTATCTTATATTTATTAATACTCCTATGAGCATTAATATAAAAGGGAGTCTTCTTTACTCATTAGCCTTTATTCGCTGGCCACTATTTGCTATGGCTCTTTCATATTGGCTTTTAAAATCTCAAATTAATCAAAAAAAATTATTATGGGTAATGGCAGTAACTTTAGCGTTTATTGCGTTTGATACATGGTGGCAATACTTTTTTCGAGTAGATATTTTTGGGTATCTACCTTTACAAGGCGATAGGCTAACTGGACCATTTAGAACAAATAATGGTGTTCCTGGTATTTTTCTTGGAAGACTTACGTTTATTTTATTCTATATTGGAATTATTTTTTCAAAATTTAATAATCCCAAAGATAAAATTCTATTAATTCTGCTTATTATGTCAGCAATGCTTTTAACAGTATTTATAACTGGGGAGCGAATGGCTCTATTATTGGTGCTATCAGGATCAATACTTTCTTTGGTGGCCCTATATCTCCAATATCCAAACTATAGAAGGGTTATTTCATTAGGTTGTTTTGCAGTTCTTAGTATTGTTGCTGTTTTGGCATATAATTCTACAATAATATTTGAAAGACAAGTAATTGGAATAATTGATAAATTAAATAATTTTTATAGCTCAGACTATGGAATAGTTTATCAAAGTGCATATAAGGTCTGGATGCAATCACCCATATTTGGCGTTGGTATTCATCAGTATAGATTGGAATGTTTGGCTCTAGATTTAAAAATTACAGGCAGCGGTGTGTGCACACATCCACATAATATTTCATTCGAATTACTTTCAGAAACAGGTGTTATTGGATTTTTCTTATACTATTTGATGATTGTTTCTATTGGTATTACAGCACTCAAAAATCACCTCGTACAAAGAAGGTGGCTCTATTTCTTTTTTGGGTTTACTCTCCTTTTTATATCTTTTTTCCCATTAATTGGAGGTATGAGTCTTTTTAATAACTGGATAGCTGCAACTATATGGCTTTTTGCTGGTTGGGTGCTTGCCCTTAAAAATTCTTAAAACTTTTATAAACGTCAATAGGTTTTAATTTTTCTAAATCATTAGTCTCAATAGCCTTAAATGATCCCCTTATTAAAGCAGTAAGTTTTGATGGATTCTTTGGTCCAAAGATTGCTAGTCCATTTTTATTTAGATAAGAAGCCAAAAATGTTGGTCCAGAATCGTTACCGATAACAAATGCAGACTCATCAAGACATCCAGCTAGCTCAAACCAACTTAAATTTTTTAAAACAGGACCCCGAAAACTAGCCTCTAAATTCCTCTCTTCTTTTCCCAGTAAGGTAATTACTGAGATTTTATTCTTAATTAATAGCCGTTCTAATTCAGGAAAATAGGGCCACCTTTTTATTTGATTTTTTTTTGATGATCCAGGTATTAGAACAACAAATTTTCCTTTCACATTGTGACTCTTTAATAGCTGCGATACATTTTTAGCTATCCATTTAATATTGGGAGCCTTCGAGAATTTAATTTTTATTCCCATATTTCTCAACAACATTAATTGAGTCTGGAATCCAGAGTCTTGGTCAATTATATTTGAAGTATCATTCCATTTAATTTTATTTAGTATTATTTTTTTATAATATCTTGTTCTTTTAGAGTTCTGTAAATCAATAACGAGATCGACTTTAGAATCTCGGAGCTTCCAGGCTAGAGAAAAAATTTCTTTTACTCTCCAAATTGGCTTTCTTTCATCAATGATAATTTCATCAATGAACGGTGCAGCATTATAGAGCTCTTCATATGGCTTTGTTGTTAAAAGAATTATTTTTGATTTAGGGTATGCCTTACTGATATCTTGGATCATTCCATCAGCCTGAATCATATCTCCTAATGCTCCATGCTTAATTATTAGGATTTTTTTTATCATTATTTTTTAGATTTTAGTATTTCTTTGTATATATTAGTTGCATTAAATGCAAAGACTTTTTCAGTAAATTCTTTTTTATATCGTTTATATCCATTTTTTATTAATATTTTCTGTAATGGAATATTATTAATTGTCATATTAATTGCCTTGGACAATTTTTTTGGGTTATCAATATCAACTAGAACTCCATCAATTTTATTTTTTATATAAGCTTTTGCTCCAGGTGCCTTAGTAGCAATAAATGGGATTTTGTGCGCCCATGCCTCAATCATTACTGCACCAAAAGCATCATTTCTTGATGGGAAAACAAAAAGATCTGCTACCTCCATCAACGCTTCTTTATCGTCTCTCCAGCCTAGAAATTTTACTCTTTTTTCTATTTTTAATGTCTTTGCTTGTTGTTTTAGTTGAGATTCAAGCTCTCCAGACCCCGCAATCCATAGGTAAGCCTTGGGTACTTCAACCATTGCACTTAATAATATATCTAACCCCTTCACTGGGTGAAGTCTTGCTAGAGTTAGCAATAATGGAGAATTTATTGGGGTATCAAATGCTTCACGTCTTATAGATTTTACTTTAAGGTAGGGTGCGTAGATAGGCAATACGAAAATATTTTTTTCTGGCAATTTATTATTGATTAGATGTAACTTTAATTCTTTAGTTAATGCTAGATGGTAGTCACAACCTCTAAACCTTTCTACACCTCTATAACCACTATGCCAACCAATATTTATATGAGAACCCTTGATCATAAAGCTAGCTGCTCTCCCCATCCAGTAATGAATAATGTCAGGCTTAAAATCTGATATAACTTTTTCGATAATTTTTTTTGTGCCCCACTTAAATATTTTATTAAATGATGCCTGATGAATTGGAATATCTAACTTCTCCAATTTTATTATTTTTTTATAGGATTTATTAACTAATGCTTGTTGGACAATTCCACTGTTATTTAATGCTAATAATGCATCTGCAAAAAATATTTCAGCCCCTCCATCATTTGCTCCACCCATGACATGTAAAATCTTCATGTTATTTTTAATACTCTAAATAACCTTCTTTGAATATTAATCAAAAACCGTACCGGTGAAGTTTCAATTCTTTTAGAATCGATTAGAGTGGTGACGCCAGTATCTGATAGGGTATGAATACCTTGGTTATAAATTTTATGATAAAAAGGATTTAGTGTTTTTATTATTGTTCCCATAAATTTATTCTCATTCAAAATATTTACTTTTAAAATTTTTAGCTTTGCCCCGTATGTAATTTTACTATCTTGAATTGGAAGATGAAGATTTCCACTGATTAAAAAAGGCTTGCCTCCCATTCTAGAACTTCCATAGCCTCCCAAAACTGGATTTTTTGGGTGTTGCTCCCAAGGCCCCAACAAATATTTAGAATATGCAATATGTAGATCTCCATCGGCTGTATTATTTTTATCAAATAATGAATAAAAACACCACCAATTGCCTTGATAATAAATAAGGCTTGGATCAACCATACCAAGATTAGGTATCAATTCCCCAACAGGTTCGAGCTTTCTTGGAAATTCTTTAAACATATAGATTTGAGTTTTTTTAGCTCTGCTTGATTCCGGAATTAAATAAATACAATTATTGTCCTCAACAATAAATGGGTATGAGAGATGAAAAGATTCATCTAGGACAGTAAAACTCTCAATTTCCTCAAAATTTTTGTTTAATACTGTGCAATCAATTCTTCCTTTCTTAAATCTATAATCGAATGCCTCATAAAAAATATAAAGTTTATCATCCTTCCATATGCCAAAAGGGTCAGCAAGAAAGGTAAAATTCTTCTTAGGGTAAATCCATTTAATTTCAGGAACAACGGTAGCCTCAATAAATTTATCAATTGATGTTTTAACAACTCCAATTGACCAAATATCAGTTTTATAATTATTGAACATCATTTTTTAGTATGTCTAAATAAGTTTTTAATGTCTTGTCTAACATTGCTTTTAAGGTAAATTTATTTGTTGGGTTTACTATAGGAGATTTTTTAATCCATTTTTCTGACAAGGAAACTAACTTATTATGGTCATTAATGAGGATTAATCCTTCAGGGAATATCTCACTTAATTGTTCGCCTACTCCGCCATGATTATAACCAATTATTGGAACTCCTAATTTAATTGATTCAAGGGTAGTTCTTCCAAAAGCTTCTGGTTCCTTAGATAAGGAATAGACAATATGGCTCATTGCCATAATTTCCTTCAAATCAGATCTATTTCCAGTTAATGTTATATGGCTCTCAATTCCTAAATTTTTAATCTGATTTAATAATTGAGATTTATATTTTTCTTTACCATTTTTTATTTCTCCAACTAATAACCCATGAACATTATTATTTCTAAAAACTAGCTCAGAAATCATTACAATAAAATCTTCCTGGCCTTTCCAACGAGTCACCCTCCCAGGGAGTGTTAAAATAATTTTATTTTTCGTCTGTGGGTGCTCCTTAAACCATTTATTTTTCCATAATATTTCTGGTTTATACCCAAAAATAAATTCGTTTGAATCTACCCCCCTATAGTTAAGAACTAATTTTTCTTTAGTTACATTGTAATTTTTAACTGCATATTTTTTTATCATATTTGAAATAACAAAAACTCGTTTACCTTTAGCCATAATTGAACTATAAAAATTAATAGAATAGGGCCCATGAATAGTCGTTATAAATATTGGTCGATTTTTTTTTGGCATTAACTTAATAGCAAGATAGCAAATCCATGCTGGCATTCTTGATCGAGCATGAATAATATCAATTTTATTTTTTTTGATCATTGAAATTAATTTAGGAATCAAAAAAAACGTCAAGATTGATTTTTTTCCAACACATAGATTAATATGAGTGCTTCCCTCATATTTTAATTGGTCCTCCAATCTACCCCCACCAGAAATAACTATTGAATTATGCCCTTGCTCAACAAGATATTTTCCAAGTTCTAATGTTCCCCTTTCTACCCCCCCAGAATTAATCTCAGGTAATACTTGAGCTACAATTATTTTTTTGAAATTAGTATTATTTTTCTTCATATTTTTTTAAAATAAATGCAGCACAATCTTCTGCTTCGTTCAAATTTTTATGGTTAATTGTTAATTTCTTATAGTTTCTTTCATCATCCCAATTACACCTTTTTCCTGCAAAAAGTTGCCTTGTTGCTTGATCTAACCTATTGTCTGGGTATGCATCAAGAAAGAGAATCCCTACTTGTGCTCCGTAAGATAATGATTCATATATCATGGAAAATGAATCATTAGTCACCCAAACGTATGGAGACTCAGACATTCTCTCATTGATCCATTCTGGATCACTTCGATCATAGTTCAGCCCTGAAGAGCTTGTATAAATATCTAAATTTCTAGCAGTTGTAACATCCTCTTCTCCTAAGGATTCCCCAGGTTCTATAGCCCTTAATCTTCCATGCTTTAAATGCTTCATAAAGCTTTTTGGAGTCCTTCTTGATGTAACTAACATGAATTTATCTTTAGGATTTTGTTTAATTAAATCAATAATCTGCGACATTATCATTACGTTGCTCCACTGATAATTATTAGAAGGGCCGCCTATTAAGATCATACTCTTCCCTGTTTTATTCTTTTTTCTTTCTTTCATATCTACAAGAGGTCCTTGCGTATAAAATATCTTTGATTCGCTAGTTAATACCCAATCTGGATATTTTTTTTTAGCACACACTCGGTCATGTTCTGGGAGAATACATAAGTCAAACCAATCAGTAGGCAGACTTGGTTTCATTATTAATATTGACATTCCTCCATAATATTTTTTTGCGTATAAAACATATAAATGAGTTTGGTGTCCTACACCCATAATTAAATGAGGCTTACTTAAATTTTTTAATTTTTTTAATTTACCAGTAAGTAAGGCACGGAAAAAACTAGCTTTAGCAGGTAAGTCAATATCACATACTTCACAATTTATTTTCTTTGATAATGCGTTGATGGCAGCAGTAGATTGTTTTTCATGACCAGCCTTACCATCAATAAATCGCCAAATTATAATAGATTTCTTCATCCTATTGATTCTAATATTACTTTATATAATTCTTCTGCAGATTTTGGAGCCATAGTTAATCCATATCGATAATGACCAGAATTTATGAAAATATTTTCATAATTTTCGGCCTTTTTAATAACTGGAATATTTCCTTCAGAGCCTGGCCTAATTCCAGCCCAATGATTTTCAGGGATTACCCCTTTTAATTCTGGTATCAAAATTGAAGTTTTTTTCATGAGCTCATTTAAAGCAGTTGTATCAGTATTTTTATCGAAACCTACATGCTCCACAGTACTTCCAGCTAATATTACTCCGTCTTTTCTCTGTAATACATAAAAATCATCAGAATAAAGAACGTGCTTAATATTAACTTCTATTTTTTTATATTGAATCATCTGTCCTCTTACAGGAAAAATAATATCATCATAGTCAATAACTAAATTTGAAGTCCATGCCCCAGAAGTAATAACAAAAATATCAGCTTTAATTTTTTCATTTTCTGTTGTAGACCAACTTTTAATATTACGAGATTCTTTTTTTGGTTTAATTAAAGTAGTATTTTCTCTTATATTAATTCCAATTTCTTGCATAAATAATCTAATTGCTTTCATGAGTCTTGGAGGACGAATTTGAGTAACTCTTGGAAATAAATATGAAGGTAGATTTGAAAATGAACATTCATTAACATTTAAATTATTATTTTTTACCCAATTTAAAATATTTTCTTTATTTGGAGGATCAATACACACCAAACCAGATTCGATGAATTCAGAATCAATTCCAGTAATTTTAAATAATTTTAATGAAAATTTCTTATAAAAATTTGCTGCGGAGGTGCAAAGCTCAAACACTCTTGATTCATATTCCCACGGCATCAAAGGAAATAGAATACCTGCTCCTGCCCAACTAGATTCTTTTCCAATTTCATTTTTATCGATTAAAGTCACATCATAACCTGCTTCTTGGAGCTTAATTGCCGTAAGGCATCCAACTATACCAGCACCTATAACTGCGACTTTTAAAGGCACTAGTTATTTTCCATTTATTACATATTTTTCAAAAATATTTAAGTCTGCCTGCAATCCTAGAATAACAATTATATCGCCTGATGATAATACTATATCCGCATGTGGCTCAATATTTTCGAGCATATTAGGCCTTCTTAAATGCTGAATTTCAATATTAAATTCTTTTAATGGAATACTTTTAATAGATTTATTTACCAAAAAGAAATATTTATTTATCTCAATTGAATGAAGCTGAAACCGTTCTTGTAAATTATTTTCTTGATCTAGGTCGGTTTCACCAACAAAAAAACCTCGAAACATTTTATATCTCTCACTTCTAAAGACTCTTATTTTTTTTATAACATTACTCAATGGAATGCCTAGTATCACTAATGCGTGTGATGCCAGCATTAGACTACCTTCTTGTACTTCTGGAACAACATCAGTAGCTCCAGCTTTTTTCAGCCCCTCGACTGAGGATTCATCTTTTGTTCTCACAACAACTGGCAATTCTGGATATGCCTCTCTAATTACATTTAATACTTTTTCAGTGGACCTGTCATCTGCATATGCAATTACAACAGCTTTAGCTCTTTCAATGCCTGCAGCTTTCAAAACAATTCTTCGGCTCGCATCTCCATACATTACTTTCTCGCCAGCATTAGAGGCATCATTTACTCGATTTAAGTCAATATCTATTGCAATATATTTAATATTTTCTTCTTTTAAGAATCTACCTAAATATTGCCCACTTCTTCCATATCCACATAAAATAACGTGATCAGAGAAATCATGGCCTAATCCTTCTAACTGCTTCATAAGAGTTTCGGTTTTTTTTGAATATCCCTTGGCAATATATCTAGCTATTTTCCCATTAAATGGAATCAGTATTGGAGCAAACAACATAGATAATAGACATACTGATAATATAATTTGTAGAATATCTCCAGAAATAATTCCACTCTCTTGTCCAAGCGCTAGTATTACAAAACTAAATTCTCCAGCCTGAGAAAGAATAACGCCTGTTCTAATGCCAACTCCCAATTCATAATTAAATAAAGTAGTAAGAAAAGTTATTAGAACTATCTTAAAAAGAGTGAGGCAAAAAAATAATATTATTATTAATAAAAAGTTATTGCTTAAAATATCAAGATTCAACATCATCCCAACACTAATAAAAAATAACCCTAATAAAATATTTCTAAATGAAGTTATATCTGATTCAACCTGGTGTCTATATCTAGTTTCAGAAATTAACATCCCGGCCAAAAAAGCCCCTAATGCATACGAAAGTCCGGCCAGCTTAGTTATATATGCAAAAATAAGAGTAATCATTAATACATTTAAAACAAATAGCTCTCTAGACTTGCTTTTTGCAACAATCCCAAACCAAAAATTCATTACAGGTTGTCCTGCTTTAAAAACAATAAATAATAATAATAAAATTTTTATTGCAGAAAAAGAAATAATTTCAACTAAGTTAGCGCCCTGTACATTAAAAACAGGTATCAAAATTAAAATAAAAATTACTGCAATATCTTGAAATAATAAAATACCAATTGATAGTCTTCCATGACGACTATTTAAATCAATACGCTCCATTAAAATTTTTGAAACAATTGCCGTTGATGACATAGTAAGAGCTGATCCAATAATAAATGCTGCTGGAAGATTTAAACCAAAGAAAACTCCAAAAAGAATAACAGTAGAAATTGTTATAAGAACTTGAGAGCTTCCTAGACCAAAAAGAATATTCCGCATCGAATTTAATTTGGGTAAGCTAAATTCAAGGCCTATTGTAAACATTAAAAAAACAATACCGAACTCAACAAAATGTCTGCTTGATTCAGAGTCTGGC
>Ga0307998_1000946_pt1 | contig 15989 bp, 13 predicted proteins | sample Davwhametageno37_FD_203147 | JGI IMG/M metagenome (GOLD analysis project Ga0307998, IMG submission 203147) | Marine microbial communities from Davis Island wharf, Antarctic Ocean - #37 | ecosystem: Environmental > Aquatic > Marine > Unclassified | place: Antarctic Ocean: Davis Island wharf... | reverse complement strand
TTTCTGAATCGTACTTGTTTGTCCATTCTCGAATAGCACACGCAAATGATGAGGGCCAGGAGGAAGGTTCTTAACTTTTACTTTCCATTTGGGAGCTTCATTTTCTTTGAGGCCATCAACAAATAAGGTGAACGATTTTTTTTCACCACTGTAAATTTGAACTTCACCATTTTGAGAGAATGCAGAAAATGGTAGTATTCCCGCTATTAATAACGCTATGTATAAACCTAGCCTCATTCTAATCTAATATTAGTTTCGGGAGTAGTATAGTTTTCCATGGTTTGGTTTCCGCGTACGTCAACGTTTTGAATGAAATACCAGAAATCATCTCTAAATTCAAATCCATCAAAACTAAGATCTGGAACATAAAACTCAAACACACCTTCAAGGCCAGCATTCAAAGGAATAAGATGATCAAATACAATGTGATTCTTTTTCTCATGGTATTTGAGTGAAGCATTTACTTCGCTGGAATATTCCAAGAAAAAACGGGTAATATCTCTGAAGGGAGGTCCAAATATCTTTTTACCCATTTGCCAATCGCCAACACGTTCGTTATAGTACAATACGTCAATCACTTTTTTGAGACTGCTACCTGAATTGCCATCCCAACCTAATAGCACGTAATATTTTTCCTTCTTTTTGTTTTTTACAGGAACGATTTGGTAGTAGAGTGCACCAAACCAATTGTTGGTTTTTGTGATTTTAAATTCAGGAGATAAAAGAAGTCTAGATTGATCAACGAGTTCGATTACTTCTCCTTTTTTGAATTTTATAAAAGCAAAATATTCGTATTCGTTAAATTCTTTCAGAATATTCCATGTATAAATTTCGAACTGCTTGTCAGGTGAAGTAATGTGTCCAAAACTTGGAATGCTGTCTGTCTCGAATTCTAAGTTAAGGTCAATAGCATCTCTTACTTCGTCTTTAAATTCTTTATTGTATTCAATGATTTGTTTGTCATTATCCGACTTAAGACATTTCTCTCTTAGACTTTTTAACCGAAGCGTTAAATCAATATTTGATGGTCGATATATGGTTTGGGAAACTGCACCAACCGATAATACGAGCACTAAAAAGAATGTAGATGTAATTTGCCTCATGCAGTTTAACTAACTAGCAAAAGTAAAGCCAGATAGAATGCTATCTGGCTTTACCGTCATCAGTTGTTAACTTCTAATGTTTAACTTAAAGCAAGTGATTAAACGTGCATAAAATCTTTTTTCTCTAATAGAAATGGCTCAGTTTCTACGTTTTCTGGATCATCAACGCAACAATCTACTGGACATACAGCAGCGCATTGAGGCTCATCATGAAAACCTTTGCACTCGGTGCACTTATCAGTAACGATATAGAAAAAGTCCATTGACACTGCGTCTTGCTCAGTATCAGACTCGTATGTGTTTTTCATTGGAGTAGTAACAGAGCCCGAAAGAGATGTGCCGTCTGACATTCGCCATTCTACACCACCTTCATAAATTGCATTATTTGGACATTCTGGTTCGCATGCTCCACAATTAATACATTCATCTGTTATTATAATTGCCATATTCTGTGTTTTTATAGATTCTGATTCATCTAATTTCGCTGCAAAGATAAGCAGCATCTCTAAATTTTAAATACCAAATAGTATTAAATGAATATAGAACAACGGATAAAGGTTTTTGTTGAATTAGGACAAGAACTAGCAGATACTTCCGATGAATTTAAATCGCGCCTTCAGACGGCTAAGCATAAAAACGGCTGGTTTGATACTGAACAATCCCAACTGGCTTTCATTAATTGGTCTAAGGCATTAACTGACAGTAATTTAAGACATTGGTCAGCAATGTATCCGCAATTGACCAATGAAATTGAACCTAAGAAAATTGGTTTGATAATGGCTGGAAACATCCCATTAGTAGGATTGCACGATTTGATTAGTGTTTTACTTTCAGGTCATAAAGCAGTTGTGAAGTTATCCTCAGACGATACTTTGTTAATGACTTATATTATTAATAGAATAAACAAGATCTCTTCTGAATTGGGTTCGAGAATAGAAATAGCTGAGCGGCTTAATTCAATTGATGCAGTAATTGCAACCGGTAGTAATAATTCATCGCGGTATTTTGAAGCTTATTTTGGGAAGTATCCCAACATTATTAGAAAAAACAGGACGTCAGTTGCTATTTTAAACGGAAATGAAAGTTCGGCTGAGTTAGCTCAGTTGGGAAAGGACATATTTACCTTTTATGGTTTAGGTTGCAGAAATGTCACTAAGTTGTACGTGCCAAAAGACTATAGTTTCAATTTGTTTTATGAGTCTATATTTGAGTATGCCACTGTGCTAGACAACATTAAGTACGTGCACAATTACGATTACCATAAAACGTTGTTTTTATTGAATAGTGAGCAAATGCTAGACAATGAATTCTTACTAATTAAAGAGGATACCAACTTAAGGTCTCCTATTGGCGTTTTACATTATGAATATATGTCCGTTGAAAAAAAGGACTTGGTTAAAAGTTTAAATCAAAGCGAAGAAATTCAGTGTGTCATTGAAAATCAGTCCATTAAGTTTGGTGAAGCACAAAATCCACAATTGTGGGATTACGCTGATAATGTGGATACACTAAGGTTTCTTTTGAATTTGTAATAAATATTTGATTATTCTAATTAATGCCTTTATTTTGGCGCTGCGTTAAGATAAGCTTATGAAATTATTTCTTGAAAGTATTTTTACCTCGGTTTTAGCTTTGGTATTGATATGCTTTACTACAGAGGTTAATGCCCAGCAAGTGTTGCTGACAGACGATTTTAGCGCAGGTCCAGGTAACTGGACGCTCAATACCTCTGACCAAGTAAATGGGGGTTTTGCAGCAGGTGGTGCAGCTGAAAATTTATGGATTGTAAATAACATTTATGCAGGAAGTACGGCTTCTTTTGTTCAACCTACACAAAATCAACCCGTCGGAATTTCTGGAGCTCCAAATTCACAATACCTGCATATTTTAGGAGGTGTTTTTTCTCTAGCCGCAATCCTTAACTGTAATTATAACTATCAGCAAAAAGTTGGTAACGAAATGTATATGGCTAGAATGTCTACTCCAGTTAACACAACTGGTCTTAAAGACATCAAGTTTAAGTTTTGGTGGTTAAACTTTGCCGAAGGAACTGTTCCTACTGGTATTCCTCCATCTGGTCAAGTGGTTTATAGTGTCGATGCAGGATTAACATGGCTTCCAACTGGTTTTGCAATGGCAAATGATTCGACTTGGGATAAGGATAGCATATCACTTCCAACCTTTAGCAATCAAGCTTCATTGAGTTTTGGTTTTTTGTTTGTTAATCCGGATACAGGACTTGTGGGTGCTTTTCCAGTTAATAGACCTGCATTTGCTGTTGATGATGTCACTATAACAGGAGTACCTTCAGGAACTCCTAGTGCAGATTTTACAGCTAACCCAAGATTAGTTTGTAAAGGCGATTGTGTGCAGTTTACTGATATTTCTGCTGGAAACCCAACTCAATGGAAATGGAGTTTTGGCACCGGACTAGCGGCAGATACTTCAAATGTTCAAAATCCTAGTTTTTGTTTCAATAACGTGGGCAACTTTTCAATCTCACTGACGGGTACAAATTCATTAGGGTCTGGAGCAACTAATACTAAAACCGGTTATATTCAGGTTGTTGATTGTAATTCAGCTCCAGATGCCAATTTTAGTATGAATGATTCTAAAGCAGGAACTATTACCATTTGTGCTGGAGATTCAATTGCGTTTAGAGATTCGAGCACAGGAGTAGTAAATACTAGATATTGGTCTTTCCCTGGAGCGCAAGATGATTCTGGAAGATGCCGGCTGAAAAATGACACCAATACATTTGTTGGAGTATTTTACCCTTGTGCTGGTAATGGTGGTAGAGATACTTCTTATACGGTCACGCTAAATGTTTCAGGAACGGGTGGTGCAGATTTCGTTACGAAAAAAGTTATTGTAAAAGGATGTGTTCCTGCAAAAGCTAAAATTAAAGGCGAGAATCAAAGAAAGCTATGTAAGGATCAATGTATAAAATTGGAGTACGACTATACTGTGACCGATGAGTTCTTTATTTCTACAGATTCAATGACCTTCACTTGGTATGCGCAAGGAATCAAAACGGATCAATGGGATAGTAATTTCTATTCTTATTTTGTTGCTGATACAAGTGTTTTAAACGATACTTATAGAACAGACAGTACATTAACAGGCGATGTGATGAATTTGTGTTACGTCGGAGAGACAAATACTATTTTAAATTATGATATCACTTTAGTAGTTGAAAATATTTATGGAAAGGATTCAGTCGTTTATGAAGATTTCGTTTCGGTTATGGGTTACCCTGACGTAAATACAATTTATGAAGATTCAACTATTGTTAGGGGCCACAGGGGCTTTTTAAGCACCAAACTTGATAGTAAAGGAGAACGGAATTATTGTAGAGACCTTAGGGAGGTTGAAAAATTAAGAGGAGATACTTGTTGTTGCTTCAATTATTATTGGTACTACCAAGACGATAATGGGAAATTTATAAGAGATGATATTGAAAGATGGGATGAGCGATCGACTTTCGCTGAACCAACTTCTGATACATACTATTATGTAATTAAAGAGAATTATAATGGATGTAGAGTTTTAGATTCTCTTGAAATTATTTTGAGAAAAGATGCAGGTGGAATTCAATATTCAGTTGGTGTTCCAAGTATTTTTTCCCCAGGTAGTGGTAGGTATACCAACAAAAACTTTTATGTATTTGGAAATGGTATAACCAAGATTAATGTCCAAATATTTAATCGGTTTGGCCAGGTAGTATACAATACCGAAAGTGTCAATGATATTGTGATTGAAGATCCGACTAATCAAGGGGCTAAAACGGGCTGGAGAGGAACTTTTCAGAATGAAACGGGTAAGGATTTAACCCCTGGAGTTTATACCTACTTTATTCAAGTTACACATGAGAATGGTGATTTTAAAGAGTTACAAGGAAATGTTACTTTGGTGCGCTAAATGAAAGATTTGATGAAGAGATTATTCCTACTGCTTTCTGTAATAAGTATTGGTTTTGCTGGAAAGGCGCAAGAAGATGTGCACTTTTCTCAATTTTTTAATGCATCACCAATTTTAAACCCAGCAACATCGGGTATTTTTCACGGTAACTTGCGTTTCAACTCTCATTACCGCCAGCAATGGGGTTCTGTATCTAGTCAGCCATATACTACAATGGCGGCTTCATTGGATTTACCGGTTTTATCAGATATAACAGGGCACGACATGTTCGCGATTGGAGTTTATGGAATTAAAGATGACGCAGGTTTGTCACAAACAAGTACTACCAATGTTGGTTTAAACGTAAATTTTGGAAAAGCTTTTGATCCAAGTGAAACTCATTTCTTTAGTCTTGGAATGAAAGTAAATTATGGTCAAAAAGCATTGAGTTATGATGGGCAGTGGGGAAGTCAGTGGAATTGGCAGTTGGCTACGCCAGATTTTGATGTTACGGTTCCTGGAGAATATGCTGGTGAAGCAAGCGCTACCTATGTCGCAATTGGTACAGGTTTTAATTGGTTTTATACCAATCACGAAAACGTAAGAGCAAATTTAGGAACTGCGATAAACAATATTAATGGACCTAGCGTGAACTATTTAAATAGAGATTATAGCTTAGCTAGATCACTTTATTTTCACGGAGATATTGAAATTCATTCGCATGCTGACAATTTTGCTGTAATACCACGCACAATAATTTTCACACAAGGCAGACAACGTTATTTTGTTTTGGGTACAGCTTTTGATTTTGTATTTAAGGAAGCTGGATTGCACACTGGAATTACCAAAGAAATGACCATGGAATTTGGAGCTTATTTTAGATGGAAAGATGCATTCATATTTCAAACGCAATTTAACTGGGCAGGAATGGGTATCGGACTTAGCTATGACGTTAATATTTCTAAGCTTAATGGTGCTAGTAGAAACCTTGGTGGTTTTGAAGCATTCCTAAGTTATAAGCTGGGTTACAAACGTGGACTGAAAGACGGACACTCCAACGACCGTTTCGATAGTATTCACTAAGAACTAATCGATAGTTTATTTAAATTCAAACGCCCCAATGTCTGGTTTTGAATCTCTAGTATTTCCTTTAAAATCTGTTTTTTCCTGAAGTTGATTTACTATTTCAATAGATCCTTTATCAACCGCAACAGACTGTTGAAATAAACTAAAGTCTTTGTCATTCTGATTTTTGTAGACGGGTAAAAAGCTATTGTCACCAACCGTTACGTTACTAGGGTTTATGATACACGATTTATAACGACTGCGATTTGAAGTCACTAATTCAGTTCTAATGACGCAATGATCGAATAGTACATTGTATTCAGCAGCTGTTGAACTGTCCAATTCTAACTCTTCTTCTTTTGAACCATAAATAATCGTATTTCCAAATCTCAGATTTAGATCAACGGCTTCTTCAGAAGATTCTCCAGAACTGTATCTGTTACTAATAAAAAGCATTGGGTCTTCGCGGTTAGTGCTCCAATAGTTGGCCAATGTGTTGTTCAAGAAATTCATGGTACCCCCTCCAGTTATCGCAACATTGTAATTTCCCATATTATAAACTTGAGAATTTTCCATGTCAAAATTTGCATTGCGCAAGAAAACACCAATTCCGGCCATATTGGAAATCGTAGTTTTTTGAACCGTAACTTTTTCTGGGACAACATCTTGCATTTCATCAAAGGGGAGGGGTTCTACTTGCAATCCAACAAATCCATTTTTGATATGTGCATGTTTTATTGTGGAAGCAGCTCCTGTATTGATCCAAATTCGGTCCCATTGACCAGCAACGTCATCAAATTCAGCTTCTAATCTATCTCCTTGGAAAACGACTTCGTTGTCAAGTTCTCCGTTAACATTTAAGGAAGCACCACGATAAACCCATAATCCAGCACCAGCATGAAAGTGGATTTGAGTTCCAGCTTCAATATTTAATGTCAATAAACTATCGACTAATAAATAACCATAGATAACGTGAGGTTTGTCATTTTTCCAATTAACCTCTAAGGAAGTGAGTTGGTCGGGTAAGTAGGAAGACATATTAGAAAATGCTGGTAAGCCTTCAATCGCTCTATTTGGACGGTAATAATATGCGTTTTGACCATAAGCCGTAAGTTTTACTTTTTGTTCAACACCATTGGTAATAAAAATAATGTTGTCTTCTACAAAAAATGGATTGAAAGTATTGTTAGCATCGATGGTTACTTCGGTAAATAAGAACAAAGAGTCTTTTGCAGGGATGCTTATATCTTTTTGATCTCCAGGAAAGCCATCGAGATTGAAACGATAAGATTTTCCTGCTGTACCCTCCAAGCTAACAGATGCTATTGAAATCTCCTTATCGTGCGGGTTATAGACCTTAATGGTCTGCGTTGCTGATCCAATACCCGTAAACACAGTATCAAAGAGCACTGTTGATTGAGAGAAATTCAAGGAACCTTCCTCTTCGACACCTAAATTTCGTTTCTTACAAGAAGTAAGCGCTGCAAAAGCCAGAATAAATAAAAGGAGTTGTTTCACAATGCAAAAATATCCAATAAGGAACCGAATAGTTATCCCCAAAAACAGCTTTATTACTTTTTTATTGTTCTGTCATTTTTTAGATTTAAAAATTCCTATTTTTGCAGCCTGATTTATTAAGCGAAGAAAACAAAGAAATGAAAAAAGATATTCACCCAGATAGTTACCGTCCAGTTGTTTTTAAAGATATGTCTAATGATTTTATGTTCATTGGAAGATCTACTACTGAAACAAGTGATACCGTTACTTGGGAAGATGGAACGGAGTATCCACTAATTAAATGTGAAATTACATCTAAGTCTCACCCTTTTTACACTGGTAAAATGCAGTTTGTTGATACTGCGGGTAGAGTTGATAAGTTCAAAACTCGTTACGCTAAATTCAAGAAGTAATCTTGATAATTTAGTTTTAAAGATATTTAAAACCTCTGTTGTTAATTCAGCAGAGGTTTTTTTTTGCCTAGAGCTAAATCTATTATACAGTGAGCATCAATGCCAGCTTGACCGGTAATATCATTCCAGCATTATAGATTCAATATTGCAGCAGGTAATGACGGTTTGATTCTTTTCTATATTCTTTAGGTTTTATTTAGATAAGACCAAATTATTTTGACCTAATTTGCATTCAAAGAATAGTAATATGAAGATTGTTTTTTTCGATAATACCAGCTTCAAGAAGCTATTGCCGTTAACCTACACACGACCAGCTGCCGATTTAAGAATTGGAATTCTGAAAATTTCAGAAAAATGGGAAATGGATTTAGCTGGTAATACTGCTGGATATCTTACTCAAGATCATCTTTCTTTAAAGTATGGGATTCCTGAAAGCGTTAATTTATATGTAGCCTCTAATGTGCTATCGAGTGCCAAACTTGCGCAAGAAATTCAGAACTTAAATGAAGGCGAAAAACTTGTAGTTGCTGGTGATACTGTTGCTTATAAGTCTAATTCCATATATGCTAGTAGTGCTGAATTAAATGCCGCTATGAATACTGCTTTGGCAGTCGAATCTAAATCTCAAGTAATCTTTATTGCTGCACCTAAAGACATTTTTAAACAAAATGGCGCACAGATTATCGAAGATGTAACTAGATTGAAATTAGAGCCTGTTGAATCCTTTGGTACCCACAATACCTTAATCGGTAATCAATTCTACATACATCCCTCTGTAAAAATGGAAGGAGTAATCTTGAATTCAACCAATGGACCAATATTTTTGGATAAAGATGTTGAGATAATGGAAGGAGCAGTTATAAGAGGTCCGTTTGCGGCCTTAGAACATGCAACCGTAAAAATGTCTGCAAAAATATATGGAGACACAACGATTGGCCCTCATTGCAAAGTTGGGGGAGAAGTTAGCAATACCGTTTTTTATGGGTATGCTAACAAAGGCCATGATGGATTTTTAGGTAATTCAGTGATAGGCGAATGGTGTAATCTAGGAGCTGATACTAATAGCAGTAATCTTAAAAATAACTATTCTGATGTATCTGCTTGGAATTACGATACTGAATCAATTGATGCTACAGGAGAAATATTTGTCGGACTAATAATGGGCGACCATAGCAAGACTGGAATAAACACGATGCTCAATACAGGAACTGTGGTTGGTGTATCTGCCAATATTTATGGTGGTGATTTTCCACCGAAATTTATTCCTTCCTTTTCTTGGGGAGGTTCAGCTGGATTCCAAACTTTTGATCTTGTAAAGGCAAAAAATGTAGCTCGTAAAATGATGCGACGCAGAGGATTGGATTTAACTGACGAAGAATCTTCAATTCTTGACTTTGTTTACCAAGCTGACAGTAAATTCCGCAAATAAGCAGCTGGCACAAACCTTGACTTTTACCAATTGAAGCTGTATTTATAATATATACTGCCTTTTTGACTTAAAACGAATACATGAACAATACCTTCGAATTACATAGCTTAATGGACGGAATGGACGACTCAGGAGAGTTTATTCCATTGCTTTCGCAAGAGGATGAAGATTCAATGAATAAAGAGAACCTTCCTGAAAACCTGCCAATATTACCGCTTCGTAATACTGTTCTTTTTCCAGGAGTAGTTATTCCAATTACTGTAGGACGAGATAAGTCTATCAAATTGGTAAAGGACGCCTACGCTAGTGATAAAACGATTGGGGTAATTGCGCAGAAAGACCAAAATATTGAAGATCCTTCTTTTGAGCATTTGAATAATATTGGAACCGTGGCGCGTATTCTTAAAATGCTAAGAATGCCTGACGGTAACACAACCATTATCATTCAAGGAAAACAAAAGTTTGAATTGGAAGAATTGGTTCAGGAAGAACCATATATGAGAGCAAAGGTTAAGTCTGTTGATCAGATTTTCCCTAAAAAGAAGGATGATAAATTTGAAGGATTAGTTACTTCTGTAAAGGACTTAGCGCTTGAAATCATAGAGAAATCTCCAGAGATTCCGACTGAAGCTAACATTGCAATTAAGAATATTGAAAGTCCAAATTTCTTATTGAACTTCATTTCCTCCAACATGAATGCTGGAGTAGAAGAAAAGCAGAACATTTTAGATGAAGCTGACTTTACAGAGCGTGCCAATCGTGTAATGCGCTACATGACCAAAGAACTACAAATGTTGGATATCAAAAACGATATTCAAAGCAAGGTTCGGGTTGATATAGACAAACAGCAACGTGAGTTTTTCTTGCAACAACAAATGAAAACGATTCAGGAAGAATTGGGTGGGAATCCAGTTACTGAAGAAATCAATGAGTTGTCGGAACGTGCTGAGACGAAAAAGTGGGGAAAGGAAACTGAAGAACGCTTTCAAAAAGAATTAGACAAGTTAGAACGCATTAACCCGCAGAGTATGGAATATTCTGTTCAGCTCAGCTATATTGAATTGTTATTGGATTTGCCTTGGAATGAATTCTCAAAGGACTCTTTTGATTTAAACAAAGCACGAAAAGTGTTGGACAGAGATCATTATGGTCTTGAAAAAATCAAGGATAGAATCATAGAACACATTGCTGTTCTAAAATTGAAAGGAGATATGAAGTCTCCAATCCTTTGTTTTGCAGGACCTCCGGGAGTTGGTAAAACTTCATTAGGAAGATCTATTGCTGAGGCAATTGGTCGTCAATATGTTCGAATATCCTTAGGTGGATTGCGTGACGAAGCTGAATTGCGCGGACACAGAAAAACCTATATTGGTGCAATGCCGGGTCGAATTATTCAAAACTTGAAAAAGGCTGAAAAGTCCAATCCAGTTTTTATTCTTGACGAAATTGATAAAGTAGGAACGGGACATCAAGGCGATCCTTCTTCGGCTTTATTGGAAATTCTGGATCCTGAGCAAAACAATTCATTCTACGATAACTACGTTGAAATGGATTACGATCTTTCTAATGTAATGTTCATTGCTACTGCTAACGATTTGGGCAATATTCAGCCTGCATTGAGAGACAGAATGGAGATTATTAATCTTACTGGTTATACTGTTGAAGAGAAGGTTGAAATCGCTACTAAACATCTTTTGCCAAAGCAATTGAAAAGCCACGGAATGAAAAAATCCGATGTAAAGCTTTCTAAGAAGGTGCTAGAAGCATTGGTTGAAGGTTATACTAGAGAATCAGGAGTCCGTGCTTTGGAGAAAAAAGTTGCTCAGGTGGTAAGAAAGATTGCTACTAAAGTGGCTATGGAAGAAACCTTTGATCCTATTATTACAGCAGATCAGTTGAACGATTTGTTAGGCCCCGGAATTCCAAAAGAGAAGTACGAGAACAACGATATTGCAGGTGTTGTTACAGGATTAGCTTGGACTTCAGTTGGTGGAGATATTTTGTTTATTGAGTCTTCAATTACACCTGGAAAAGGTAAGCTTACACTTACTGGAAACTTGGGTGACGTAATGAAAGAAAGTGCAGTAATTGCTTTGGAATATTTAAAAGCACATGCGCATTTTATTGGTTTAAAACCTGAGTTATTTGATAAGTACAACGTTCACATTCATGTTCCTGAAGGAGCCACTCCAAAGGATGGACCCTCAGCAGGAATTACGATGCTTACATCATTGGCTTCTTTGTTTACTCAACGAAAAGTAAAGTCTAAATTGGCAATGACAGGAGAGATTACTTTGCGTGGACGAGTTTTACCAGTTGGTGGGATCAAAGAAAAAATCCTAGCTGCTAAAAGAGCGAATATCAAGGAGATTATCTTGTGTAAAGACAACGAAAAAGATATTCTTGAGATTAATGAGAAGTATGTGAAAGGACTTACTTTTCATTATGTATCTTCTATGAAAGAGGTGCTGGAAAAAGCATTGCTTTCGGCTAAAGTGACTGATGCGATAGAGGTTAAGTAGGGGATAGGCTTCTCGATACTATTCTCATTTCAATCGAATCACTCGAAGTGACAACTGATTTTCATATGTCCGTTCGAGTGGTTTTATAGAGTAAAACGATATAAAACTGTATCGAGAACTGTCTACTTAATATTTACTTTGCCACCGATTCAAAACACAATTCAAAATGGAGCAAAAAATTCTTATCAAGAACATTAAAGAATTAGCTTTTATTCAGGAAGAAGGAGACACTCGAAGTCGTTTGTCTGGTTCTGAAATGAACGAATGCACTTCTATTGAAAATGCTTGGTTAGCGGTCGAAAACGACATTATCGTTGGATTTGGTTCAATGGATGATTGGGAAGGAATCACCGATTGGACAAATCTTAAAATTATTGACGCAAGAGATAAGATTGTCTTGCCAACTTTCTGCGATTCGCATTCGCACATAGTTTATGCTGGAAATAGAGAAGGCGAGTGGGTAGATCGATTGAATGGAATGACCTACGAAGAAATCGCCAATAATGGTGGTGGAATCATAAATTCAGCACTCAAGTTGCGCGAAGCTTCTGAAGACGAATTGTACGAACAAGCTTTAACTCGAGCTAAGGAAGTTATCTCAACTGGAACCGGTGCGTTGGAGATTAAAAGTGGTTACGGTTTAAGTTTAGAAAGTGAGCTTAAAATACTACGAGTTATAAAGCGATTGAAAGATAATACCGACCTTACTATAAAGTCTACTTTGCTGGCCGCACATGCAGTTCCACCAGAATATAAAGACAATAAAGCTGGGTACATTGACTTGATAATCAGTGAAATAATTCCTCAAGTTGCAAAAGAAGAGTTAGCAGATTACATTGACGTTTTTTGCGAAAAAGGTTACTTCGATAACGACGATACACGACGAATTTTAAAAGCAGGAGCAGAGTACGGCCTTACTTCAAAATTCCACGTAAATCAATTTACGATTTCAGGGGGAATACAAGTGGGTATTGAAGAAAACGCACTTTCTGTTGATCATTTGGAAGTTTTGGCCGATGAAGAAATTACTGCGCTTAAAGGAGTTTCAACGATTGCAACTTTATTGCCTTCATGTTCTTTCTTTTTAGAAATCCCATATTCTCCAGCTCGTAAAATGATAGACGAAGGATTGTCGGTTGCATTAGCAACTGATTTTAATCCAGGTTCTACACCTTCTGGAAATATTCCATTTGTAATGTCATTGGCTTGTGTCAAAATGAAAATGAAGCCGAATGAGGCCTTCAATGCTTCGTTGAGAAATGGTGCTTATGCCATGGACTTATCAGAAACACAGGGTTCAATTTCGATTGGCAAAAAAGCAAATTTGATTATCACTAAACCCATTCCTTCTTATTCCTACATTCCATACAGTTTTGGTTCAAACCACATTGAATCGGTTATTCTGAATGGAAAAGTGCAGTTTTAGTTAATATCCTAGTCGTTATTCTCGCGCAGGCGAGAATAAGTTTTATTCCAATTGATTTAAGATCCCGTGTAGAACTATATCCGCACTTAAACAGGCCAGAAATCAACTCTGCATTCCAATTACCACTTTACTTTGTAAAGCTTATAGCATCAACTTATTCAGCCAATTCCCCAACAGCATCATAAAAAGCAACTTCCTGGTTTTTTTGAAGTGCCCAGTCAGAATTGCCGTAATCAAAATGCCAAAACTCTTTATAGTCACAGATGAATCCTTCACTATGAAATAAGTCAAGAAGTAATTTTCGGTTTTGTTTTGCAATGTCGCTAATCTTTGGATTATAAGGGTAACATTTCCTACTTAGTCTAATGTTCCAGCCTTTGTTAGCGCCAAAGTCAAGCATCTTTTGAGTCTTATTGTCGAAAATTAAGGCATCAATTGCACCACCAGTGGAGTGCGTCGATAAATGGACAGGATCCACAAAATTGCTAACGTTATTAAAAAGTTGCTCTTCTGTAAAAGAAGGGTTTTTTTTCTGTGCTTTTTGATAATGAGTTTCCCAAATCTTGCTCTGATGATCAAACGAACGCCAAGCCGAACGAACTGCTAACGTCATATTCTGTTCAGTAAGTTTTTCGCTGATCCGCTTTATTTTTGGAATTATAGCTTCGCGCAGTAAATACTGATAATTTTTAACGAAAGAAGGTTCATACATCAAGATTAATCCAGCATCTTGAAGGCTCAATAGCGGTGATTCGTCATCTTCGATTTCAAAAGTATTTTTGAGTTTTTTAAGCTCGATATCTTGCGAATCAACCATTTCGCAGTACTCATTTTCATTCATTAGATTGCAATCTTTAATTTGGTGATGTATTCTGAAATCAAACATAAAAACAAACCAGCGGTGTGCAGGTGCAACTGCATTTTACTTCTAATTTTTAGTTTGTTTTTTTTGAATCTCATTAAAAAATGTACTTCACAAATACATAAGCTAAAACTATAATCAGTGCTATAGAAGAGGAGGCGGTTAAGGCTTCAGTGCCGATAATTATTTTGGAAAATACATTTCTCACATTCCAAGCAAATCCTGAAGTCAGGTCGTCATAATAATCCAATTCGGACTTCTCTATTGTTTTGTATTTTAATAAACTAAGAACAATGATAACCGAGCAGTGCATTGCTATCAATAATCCTAGAATACCTATCACGGCAATAATTACAGGGCCATTCATTTACTTTTTTGGGACACTTCCAACACCTATAAAGGGTATTGCGCCAGCTCCAGTTACACCTGGTAAAATTCCATTCCATTTTTCAATGGCTTTCAAATTAGCTTCAATTTTCCTTAGCTCAATCAAATCAGGAGAAATATTCATTTTTTGAAGTCTAAGTGCTTCTGCTTCTGCAGTTGCTGCTGCAATAGTTTGTTCAGCTTCTACTTTTATACGGTCAAGATCGCGTTTTGCTTTCAATGCATTTTGCTCAGCTGTTTGCTTAGCTTCAATGGCATCGGTAAAGGTTTGAGAAAAACTAAAAGAGATGATAGAAAATGCATCAACTGAAATATTAGATTCTAATAATCGACTGGTTAACGATTCTTGCATTTCTTTACTTACCGCTGGTCTTTTGGTAATTAATTCCTCTGCAGTATATCGAGCAGATACCGCCTTCATTACTTCTTGAATCGCTGGATCAATAATTCGTCCTTTAAACTCCATTCCAATGGTTTGATATACAATATTCACCTTATCGGGTATAACGTGGTAATTCAATGCAACCGATAAATCTACGTCTTGCAAGTCAGAGGAGGAAGAGGCGGCATCAGTAGTTACTTTTTGGATTTTAACGTCCATTGCAATTACTGTCTGTACTACTGGAATTTTGAAGTGAATCCCTTCATTCAACACAAGATCTTGAACTGCACCGAAGTTTTGTACGATTCCACGTTCACCTGCACCAATTTGAACCCAAGGCTTAAAAGTGAGCACTAGCAGCAACAATCCACCTATAATCATTAGCTTTTTGTACTTACCATTTGCGAGTACATTCTTCAATTCATCCATCTCTCTATTCTCCATTTTTCTTTTCTTAAATTGGGTGCAAAGGTACGAATTAGGTTTGCAGAAGTGTTTATATCCTGTCGAGTTAGAATTGCAGGTATATCAGCTGTTTTTGGCTGTTTTATGGGTTTTGATGAACAAATATTAGACTATGCTGAATTTTCCCGCCCTAACTTTTGCAGGTCTTGTCGTTTTAAAGTAAAACGATATGGATTATTAGGCGACCGTAATTTCAACGAAGGCAGGAATCTATTGTAGTTATCTATTATAATGTGATTATTAAGCAGCCCATCGAAACACCCTTGACATTTTATGCGCCACTAAGAAAATGATTGCTTTCTATTAAGGCAAAGGCAGTCTATCTGGATTAACCCAAGTTTTTGAGAGGATTTTCTTTCTTCGTTCCAAAAGTAGAGGCCCTATTTCTTCCGTAGGATTAAGCATTCGAGATTTCCGTTCTTCGAAAGCTTGTTGAGCATTTGCGTTTGCTTTAGTTGCTCCTTTCGTCTCGCCCCCGATGTACAAAAACCAGCTGTATCTATCCCAGCCGAAGTAATCAATTTCTTTATCCTTGTTA
>Ga0307998_1000945_pt1 | contig 15990 bp, 16 predicted proteins | sample Davwhametageno37_FD_203147 | JGI IMG/M metagenome (GOLD analysis project Ga0307998, IMG submission 203147) | Marine microbial communities from Davis Island wharf, Antarctic Ocean - #37 | ecosystem: Environmental > Aquatic > Marine > Unclassified | place: Antarctic Ocean: Davis Island wharf... | reverse complement strand
CAAAACCTTCAATCCTTAATTGATATAAATGACAGGATGATTTTCTATTATTAACAGTAAAGGGTGGCAATATAGCCCATGAATGTTGAGATAAAATTGAATTATATTTTAAAAAAAAATGCTCTCTTTCTGGTAATAAAATATTTTTATATTTTTTTATTTGAGCCAATCCGATAGCAGCATTGATATCTGGCATATTTACTTTTAAACCATTGGTAATAATATCATATTTCCAACCGCCAATAGAATTTTTTTCAAACGCAGTTTTATTTTGACCATTCAAAGACAAAAGACGTAACTCCTTAAGAATTAAATCATCTTCATCTTTGTTGAAAATTTTAAAAGTTATTGCACCTCCTTCACCCGTAGTAATATTTTTAACTGAATGAAAAGAAAAGACACTAAAGTCTGAAAATAGTGGAGTTGGAACTCCGTCAATTGAAGACCCTATCGAATGGGCAGCATCTGAAATAACGATAGGTCTACCTATTTTTCTTTGAAAATCTGTTTTTGGACAAAATTTACTTCTTACATTTTCTTTAACTAAAAGACTATTAAGCGCAACATAATCAACAGGAAGACCACCTATATCTACTGGCATAATTGCTTTTGTGTTTTTAGTGATGGCTTTTTCAACTTCATCTATATTGATTGTGAAATCACTATTTACATCAACAAAAATACATTTAACACGAGAATTAATTACAGAGAGTGCTGATGCAGCGTAGGTGTATGCAGGAACAATAATTTCATCATCTTCGCCTAAGTCTAACCACCTAATTAAAAGTAGCATTCCAGAAGTCCATGAGTTTACACATACCGTTGAACTCGTATGGCATAATTCGGTTATTTCATCTTCTAACAATTTAACCTTAGGTCCCGTTGTTAACCAGCCAGTTTCATTTAAACAAGAGAGAACTTCTTTATTTACATCTTCATCTATTAATGGAAGGCAGAACGGTATTTTCATATATAATATAGTGTTAGATATTAAAAAGGTTTTTGACTGAAAATAATCTTACTTTTGATTTTTTAATCATTACGTCAAATTTTTTATCTGGCCAACTTAAATAAGTTGATTTTAAATTATCGTTCTGTGGTTTAAGAATAATTTTATTTTCTAATACATCATTATAAACTGAATTTAAGACTTTCCCACTTAATAGACTTATTTTCTTGTAAAATGAAAATAATGTATCATTATCATTAACTGATACATAAAATTGTTTGTAGATATTTCCTGTATCTATCTTTTCATCCATCTCATAAATAGTTGACCATATTTCTTTATCTCCTCTTGCAAAAGCCCAAAGAGCAGGAGAAATACCCTTGTCTTTTGGTAATTTTGAAGCGTGAATATTAAAAATACCTTTACTGAATTTATTTAAAATCTCATTGTTTAAAATTAAATCAAAATTAAATGCAAATCCAATAAATGAATTTTCTATTTTATTATTAAGCTCTAGTTTATTTACAATGTTTATAGTATTTATTTTATATTTTTTAGCAAGATAGTTTACAGTTTTTTTTTTTAAAATTGTTTTTGTTAACAAATGAATAAAACCTCTATAAATAAAATACTTTAGAGAAACTTTTTTAAGTATACTAAATAATTGCTTTTTCTGGGTCTTTGAATTAGAAAAAACTATTAATGATATGTTCTTACTGTTTTGCTCTATAATAGATTTTGCTGAACAGTAAGCAAAAAAACTATCATTTACAAAGAGTGTAATTTTTTTACTGTTTATCATTTACTTTTTTAATTAAAGACACTATTTTTTTAAATTGTGTTTGTATGCTATAATTCAACCCTATTTGTTTAGATCTTTTTTTACATTTAATTAATGATTCCTTATTATCAATTAATAAACTTAATTTATCATTAAGATCCCTATAATTTCCGGCTTCGTAATAGTAACCTAGTTCATTCCCTTCAATTACATCTTTTAATTCTCCTTTTAATGAAGAAATTACAGCTAGACCACAAGAACTATAATCGTAAAATTTATCAGGCATATCAACATTTGATCCCTTTCCATACAGAGCTAAACCAATATCACAGAAGTTGTACAATCTAGCTAATTTTTCTGCTGGTAAGTTACCTAAAATAAACACATTACTTAAATTGTTTTTAGAAATTTCATTTAAAAGATAATTCTTTCCCTCGCCTGAACCTGCAACATAAAAATCTATTTTTTTATCTTTAAAATATGTTGAAGCCCTCAACAAAGCTTCAACATCATAATTATCTCCCTGCATACCCAAAGAACCTGCGTACACACATTTTATATTGTTATTTTTTAAATTTTGCTTAATGTTTTCAATATCAAAGCTAGAATCCGTAGACCACTTGTTCATCTTTAGAACATCAACTCCATTATATATTAATTCATTTGGAATACCCTTTCTTGAAATAGATTTAGCAATGTTTAAGTAATTTTTTCCCAATGCAATTATTCCATCAGCTTTTTGATAGTTTTTTTTTCTTAAAAACTTAAAAAAAATTACGACTGGTTTAATTATAATTTTCTTGTAACCTGATAACACCTTCTCAAAAAGTTCAGGCCACTCATCCATTAAATCTAATATTAGCTTAGACTTGTATTTCTTAGCTAAAATTCTAGCTAAAAATCCTACAAATTGAGAAGGATCCGCAGCTATAATCAAATCAATATGCTTTGCTTTTTTTAATCTGAAATATAGATTTATACAGAAAGTAATTTCAAATAATAATCTATTTAAACTTATATTATTTCTATAATTCTTTGAACTAATTAATTCCACCTTAAAATTATCATACTCTGTATTATACTCTTTTTCTCTATTTTTTTTAAAATGATGAGAAAATTTAGAAGTGTACCAAATTACATCATGTTTATCTTTAGCTAAGACTTCTCCTAATAAGAAGTTTCTATATTTCCTCCAACCTTCATTAGGTAGTGGGCCGTATGGATTAATTAATATAATTTTCATTTTTATTTTTATTTATTTATTTATTTAAAAAAAATATTATAAAGTTGTTTCGATGTTTTTCTTGTATCAAAGTCACTAACTATTTTCTTTCTTCCTTTTTGTCCCTGAGAAGTATAATATTCACTATTATCTATGAGTTTTTTAATTTCTTTAGCTAATAGAATACTATTCTTTTGAGGAACAAAAATTCCTGATCCATCACCAATTAATTCTAAAGTTCCTCCGCTATCAGTTGCTATTACAGGTATAGAATAAGACATAGCCTCCATCAATGATACAGGAATTCCTTCAGGTTGAAAACCTGCACTTATAGAAGTAAGAACGACCAGATCAATTTTATTATTTTCATATTTATTTAATAATTCTTGATGATCAATATTCCCCGGTAAATAACAATGATTAGTTAAATTCAATTCTTTTACTTTATTCTGAAGTTCATTTAATAATGGGCCAGTTCCATAAAAAAACCATTTAAAATCATGAAATCCCATACTGACAAGTTCCTTGGCAGCCTCTATTGCATAAACTTGTCCTTTATATTCTGAGAAAACCGCAGGAGTTGCAATAACAAACGGGGAATTAATATTACTCTTTTCCTTTAAACCTTCTACTGTTTTAACACCTAAGTGAACATTCACTATTTTTTTTGAAAGAAACGGTCCTAAAAAAGTCGATAATTCATTTGCCGTTCTTTGCGAAATTGTTCTGCATATTGATACCGAACGAGCTTGAAAAAAATAAGATCTTTTAAAACGGTTATTAAGTTGGCCAGATGTATGAAGGGTGAAACTCCAGGGAACTTTTAGATTTGATGACAATATAAAAGCAATAACAGCTGTAGAAGAGGTAGAGAATGAATGAATGTGATCTATTTTCTGATTTTTAAGGCTTTTTAATAAAAAAAGTGATTTTGGTAAAACAATCATACCTTTAATAAAATCTGTTAAATTATTTGATTGTTTAATGATTTCTGACAGAAGATTTAAAAAAAGAATAGGTTTAGAAAAAAGGTATGTTAACAACGAAACAAAAATAGCCCAATTTAAAAAAGGTAAATCTATTACATTCGGAATAAATTTTATTGCATCTTTATTAATTACTTTACCCTTTCCTGTTCGTGGAATAATAATTATTTCATTTCCTTGTTCTATTAAAGAATTTAATTCATTAGCAGCCCAAATCTCTAGTTTTCCGAAGGGAAAACTAGAAGTAATATATATTATTTTTTTACTCATATTTAGCTTTTTTTAAAATTTTAATTTTTGAATTTGTCGATAATAAAAAAAGCCAAAGTGAGGGCAATAAAATCATCCAAAATGATTGCACAAATGCAGCTGTTTGTGATCGCATTGTGTTTACAATCAAAAAAATAATGATTGCTAACATGACTTTGTTATGAAATTTGTTGTCAGATTTAGAAAGCAACATCCAAAAACCTAATCCTAAATTCCAAAAAATAGCATTATAAAAAACACCAAACCATCCTAAGGCATTATATCCCTCTATAAACATATGATAAGCCCAACCTCCTCCTCGTTCTATACTGGAATCTACTTTTGAAACAATAGTTTGGGATAAATAAGGATATTTCATTAAAACTAAAGAATTTGCAAAATTAGATTTAAGGGTTTCAATCGGGTCAATAATCCCATAATGCATAGATATAAATAAAGGGTGTGATGGAGAATAATAATCTTGTAACAATATTGTAGCTGATAAAGGAATATCCCGAGTACTTGAAGAACTTTCTTCATAATTAAAAATTGAATAAAAATCCGTTTCACCTTGTTGGGTTCTAAGTGCTAGAAGGATCATTAAACTATTAATTAAAATAAATCCAATTATCAAAAATGAAAACACTTTCTTTTTTTGATACTTTAGTGAATTAATTATTGGAGAGAGTTCATAAAAAGCAACTGCTAAAAAAAAATAAAGTATGTCACTTCTATCTCCTGCAGCAATACATACATTAATAAAAAATAAAAAGTAAATTATAAATACAAAAAAAACTATCATTTTAAGCTTTAATCGATTTGACTCATTTCTTAAAAAGACATAAGATAAGAAAGTACACATCGTAAATAATCGAAAACCAATTACAAACCACTTACTACCCATAGGACTACCACCTCCCCAACCAAATAAACCTCTATTATTAATGAAGTATAAACATAATGCTAAAAAAAGTATAGCACTGATAAAAAAGAAAAACCAAAATCTCAAATTTTGCTTTGATCGTATTACGCGATAATAATACTTATTTGACCTTGATCTATGTATTTTTTTATATAATAAAAATGAAAAGAGGAAAGATAAAAACATAAACAACCAGTAAGAATAAAATAATTCTGGACCAAAATATGCACCAAGAAAAATAGAGAGTTCAGGAAAGTAAGCATATCCTATTTGGGCAAATATTGTATAAATATATAAAGCAAGAAAGGCCATAGCATGTAAATCATGACCTCTAGTTATCATAAATTTTATACAATAAAAGACAAATAATGAAAGTATTATCATTAAAAATGCGGGTAATATTATCATCTGTTTAAGAATTTTATTTTATTCAAAAGGATAAATTTAATTTTTTCAATCTCCTGCAGTTGAAATATAAATTTTGAACAAAAAAAGTAGACAATAGAAAAAAGAAATAGGCAAATGAAAATAGAAACTATTTCAAACGTTAAATTTGAAATGAATTTAAAACTTAATACTGTAATAAAACTCGAAATTATTGTAATAAATATAATTTTTAAACTAAAAAAAACAAAATCATAGCTTAAGAAACCGGCTTTTTTATTTTTTAATAAAAAAACAGACATACAAAATAGAACTGCAAATGTGATTGTATTTGCTATTCCTATTCCAACATAAGAAAATTTTTCTTTTAAAATCCCTGACAACACAAAAAATAAAACTGGCATTATTAGTCCTAGAATTGCTATGACTTTAAACTCTCCTTTAGAATAAAAAAGTGTTCTTAACAAATTTAACCCCGCTACGAAAATACCAGCTATTAAATACCATGGCAGAACACTTGCTAAATTATTTACTGACTCAGCATTAAATGAACCCCTTTGATATAAAAGAGTAAGAATTGGAATTCTCAAAGAAATAAAAGCACCTGCAGCAAACATAGCTATTAACAATACATATCTTAATTTTTGCTCAAATTTATATAAAGATGACACTCCGTTTCCTTTAGCAAACTTATCAGCCAAGTCAGGGAAGGACACGATTGTAATCCCCATACCAACAGTTACCGATAAAAAACCCGCAAAGCTTTGCGAATAACCTAAGTAAGAAATACTTCCTTTTTCTAATTGATTAGCCCAAAAATAGGCTATTGGTACAAGTATAGTAAATGGCAACAAAGACATCACAACTAAAAAAGATTGCTTTAGTAACAATCTTTTATGCTGTATATTTTTAATATTAAAACTAGAGAAATTTAATGAAACTTTAGAAGCTTTTAGAAAAACAATAAATTGAAGTATGAATGCAATACAAAATCCAAGTGAAATGCTACGTATTCCTAATTTTTCATGAAAGAATAATACAAAAGTAATTATAAAAAAAGGAGGAAATAAGGAAGTCCACACTACTTTATAAAATTGTTTGTTATAATTTAAAATAGCTGCCATAAAGCTCGACATTATGGAAAATCCGGATCCAATCCATATCATTAATGAAACTTGAATAGCTATATCGTTTAAATAATGATGAGATTTAGGGACAAATAGATCTATATTAATGTAGAAAATAGAAAAACCAATCAAGGAAAAGAAAATCGCAAGAATCATTATAAACATCCATATTGAATCAATAAACTTAATAATTTTGGATAGATCAGATTTGAACTTCGCAAATGTTGGTATTAAAACTGATGAAAAAATCATAGGAGTAATACCTGTTATAATAGTTGGAACAGCTAACAACTTAAAATAAACATCCATCTCAACTGAAGCACCAAATGAGCTCACCAAAGAAATTTGGGCAATAAACCCCAAAACACTGCTTAGTATTAATAAAAATGTAACAGAGACAGTGTCCTTTAACATATTACTGTCATTTAAATTCTTCATAAAGACTTAATAAAATGAAGTAATTTGTTTAAGGAGAAGAAGAGAAAAGCATGAAAATTCATAAATAAAACCTCCAAGTTATTAAAGGATTTGAAATTATTTCCTTTCAACAAGTATCCTTTTTTAAGTAAATGATTTTTGGTTTTAGGTAGCCACTTTCCTTTCACAATACCATGATGATAGGAGGCTAATTTAGTACTATATACTGAGTAAAAGTCAATATTTTCACTTCTTTCATTTCCTTCTTTTTCAAATTCCCAGGCGTTCTCTCCATCTTTTAATAGACCTAAAAGAACTTCTTTTTTAAAAAGATTTAAAAATAATGAATTTCGATACTTTGCAGTAGGTTTAATTTTATACAATCGATTATTGTATTTTAATCCTTTACCAAATGGATTTTTTCGCAGAGTTACTGATTCTAAATCATTTTCAATAGCCATTTTAAAAATTATTTCAACTTCTTCTAAAGCAATTTTTGTTATGAAGCTATCATCAAAAATAAAAAAAACTCTGTCTTGATCTATTTTCAATAAACCTTTTTTCAAAGTGTCTGACCAATTAAAATCTTCTCCCACCATTAGATCTGTAACCCTATTATCTTCTGATTCAATGAAATTATTTAATAAATAAACAGGGTAAGGACAATCAGTCCAAGTATTGAAAAAATAATCAATACATGGTTTCCATGTTACTTTAAACTTGTCACAAGATAAAATGACAATCGAAATATCGTTTTTCTTCATATAATTAAACTCTTAATTTATTTAACGAATAATTTGTAAATCATTTTTCCTTTTAAAATTTAGCAGGATTACCACCCACAATTGCATATGGTGGTACTGATTTTGTAACTACACTATTTGCGGCAATTATTGCTCCATTTCCAATTTCAACATCTGATAGTATTATAGAATAACATCCAATCCATACGTCATGGCCAATTTTGCAGTTATAACCATTGAATATTTTATTGTGTCTTTCGATCAACTTTTGCTTTTCATACATTTCGGTAAATTCATATATACAGAAATTTTAAAAAAGGTGATTAAAAGGGCTAATCGTTACATTCCAGGCTATTTGTGTATAGTTACCTATTGTTGTGTCGTATATTTTACAATCTTTTCCACAACCACTTTTACTCCCCAATTTGTATTATTTAAGTAAGTATTCAGCCCAAATTGATTTTCAACATTATATATTTTTTTCCTACCTAAATGCATTAGTCTATATAGTTTTTTCGCAATATTTTTCGCTAATAAAAAAAATATTTAATGGTTTTTTTCATTTTAATAAATTATTTAATATCTTAAAAAATATTGTTTATTTGTAAATTGCTCAAGCAAATTGATTTTTTTTATTAAGTTTTATTAATGGATTTATTAAGACATATTTGTTTAGATTCAAACTTATCACAAGATAAAATAACAATATTATTACTTTGCATAAAATCTATTTTGAATAAAACTCTTTAATTTTATCACATACATAATCTATCTGTTTATTTGTTAGTTTGGAAGATGATGGAAGCCATAAACCTTTTTCTCCAATTTCATTAGAAACAAGATGTTCTCCCTCTAAGTTGTATGCCTTTTGTTTATTAATAGGCGGATACATTATTCTCGAACCTATATTATTTATCTTCAAGAAAGCCATTAAATCACCCCTTTTTGTTGCTTTTACATCTATAAACCATGGAGTTGTGTTTTTTAAATCTTGATTAAAAAACTGAATCTCATTAATATTTGAAATATTTTCCTTATACCTATAATAGATTTCTTTCATTCTATTTATTCGCCAGTCAAGTTTTCCCATTTGGACAATACCTAGGACAGCTTGAATATCTGTGAATTTAAAATTGAATCCTATCATTTCATGAACATCGTTCCCACCTCCTGAACGTCCAAAGTCTTTCAATCTTGAAACATTGTATGCTAAGTCATCATCATCTGTAATGATCGCTCCACCCTGACCAGTAGAAATAATTTTAGGTGCTGAAAATGAAAAACTACCTGCGATTCCTTTTCTTCCTTGATGCACTCCATCTGGATAAAAGGAGCCTAAAGCTTGCGCACTATCCTCTAAAAGAATAAGATTATTATTTTTACAGTAAGAAACAATCTCATTAATATCTGAGGGGTAACGACCATTTGCGTTCATTAAAAAGACAGCCTTTGTATTTGATGAAACATTTTTCTTGATTTCCTCAAGTGAAATACAAAGTGTGTTTGAATCTACATCTATAAACTTAGGTTCTGCCCCAAATATTTTTAATGAATTGGGTGTTGCTACCATCGTATAATTTGGCACTAAAACTTCATCTCCAGCTTTTATTCCCGCAGCCATTGCCATAATGGTCAGACTTATGGTACCATTATTAACAATAAAACAATGTTTAGCTCCTGTAAACTCCTTTATAAGATCTTGAAATTCAAAAGTTTTTTTAAACTCTGTGACCCAGCCACCGTTGCCCATATAATTGTTTAGGGCTTCTTGCTCTTGATTATCGAACCAAGGCTCCATTTGATTAATAAATTCCATTTTTTTATAATTTAATATTTAAATAATTTTTATTTTTTTTAACTACAATCTCCAAATATCGTATAATATACTTCTCTATAAAAAAGATGTTCCAATGAAAATGTTCTAACAGGAATTAGTTGTTTCTAATATTAGAAAAGTCATTTGAAATTATTAAAATTGATTTTATAGTGACTTTTTAGTTGAGACATGATATCCAGAAGTAAACTTATTTTCTTTATAAATACTTTCCCATAAAAAACCAAACATAGGGTTTAAAATTAAAAGTATTGGAGAAAAAATAATTAAAGATATGAGGGCTATTAACTTACGAAATACGTTTTTATCAAAAATTAATGAATCTAAAAATAATCTAACAATATTTAGACCCAAAGCAAAATTAGTTGTGAATAGAGATCCATTTGCCTCAATATCTATGTCAGAAAAATTATTTTCACTTAGAAATTTTAAATACCAATATTTTGTAAATCCTCCATAGAAATGATATGGCTCTTGGTGCAAACCTGATTGTAATGGAGCAGTGATTAATAAAGTTCCACCTGGTTTTAATATTCGTGAAATTTCTTTAATTACCGAGATAGGATCTGGCACATGTTCTATTACTTCAGTACATATAATATAATCAAACGAGTTGTCAGGAACTGGAATGTTTAGTATATCAGAGACATAATCTATTTTACCATAACCTGTCTTATCTTGAATTTGTGAAGATGATAATTGAACAAAATCATGTGTAAAATAATTACAATGACTAAATAGTTTTTTATATGGACATCCACCTGCACCAACATCTAGGACTTTTGAGTCATTAGGAATGTTTTTAGCATGTTTCATAATCCATTTATCCCGTCTTATTCTATTATATGCAAAAGTGTTTTCTATTGGTTTAAAAAACCTAAATACTAACATTTTAAAACGATTAATTATACTTCCTTGGTCTTGTATTGAGTTTTGCATATTTATATTTTACTTTTAATAATTTCTTCAATTAGAGCGATATTCAACATTTCTACTTTATCTTGATCTTCTTTAGTGTGTGATAGATTATAAAATAGTTTAAGGTTATCTCTTAATAATTTTGGGTAATCGTGAAGTCTGTTTGGAACTTGAAGAACTTTTAATTCTGGAAGTTGTTCTTTTATTTGTCTCTATTAGATAAAATTGGATCTTTAATTGGCCAATTAATATTAATTCTCTTGTCATTCCATTTATAAGTAAATTGTTTGTCATGGTCATTATAAGAACCGTCATATGCTAATTTGTAATTATAGACAGCATAATCTGATGTAACTAGAAACGCATTTCCAAAACCTGGTGGCATTAATATCATTTCAGGATTTAAGTGATTTAGTATGAAACTGTCATGTTGTAAGAAAGTTGGAGAATCTTCTCTGCAATCCACAACAACTTGATAAACTTCTCCATACAAGCATTCTACTAATTTATAAGAATCAAAATCACCATGAATACCCCTCAATACTTTTGCATTGTTGTAAGCATTTTTACTGTGTACAAAATTAAGGCTTGGAGTAAATTCATCTTTGAAAAATGAATCTAAATAATCTGTAAATAAAAAACCTCTATTGTCTTTAAATACGTCAGGTGTAATAATTTTAACCTCTGGAAAAATTGAAGAGGATTTTATTTTAAAATCGTTGTACATCTTTTTTAAATTAAATTAATCAAAACCATAATCATTATGCTCTAAGTCATAGTCAACCATTATTTTAACAAGTTCATCTAAACTCGTTTTTGATTCCCAACCTAAAACGTTTTTCGCCTTTCTAGCATCTCCTAATAATAGTTCAACTTCAGCTGGTCTGTAATATTTTGGATTAATTTTTACTAGTACTCTACCATTATCTTCATTTATACCTACTTCGTTTACTCCTTCACCTTTCCATGATATAGTAATTCCAACATGGTGAAAAGCTTTTTCTGCAAACTCTCTAATTGTGTAACATTTACCGGTGGCTACAACTAAATCTTCAGGCTTATCTTGCTGTAGCATTAACCACATCATCTCCACATAATCTTTAGCATATCCCCAATCTCTTTTAGCATCAATATTCCCTAATTCTAAAACATCTTGTTCTCCTTTAAATATTTTAGCGACGGCCTGTGTTATTTTTTTTGTTACAAATGTTTCTCCTCTTCTAGGCGATTCATGATTAAATAGAATCCCATTACAAGCAAAAATACCATAAGATTCTCTATAATTGACGGTAACCCAATATCCATATAACTTTGCTGCACCGTAAGGTGATCTGGGATAAAATGGAGTTATTTCACTTTGTGGTTCTGTTCCAGGCAAACCTCCAAATAACTCAGAGGTAGATGCTTGATAAAACTTAGTATTTACATTCGTATTCCTTATAGCATCTAATAATCTTATTGTACCAACAGCATCAACTTCAGCTGTATATTCAGGAATCTCAAAGGAAACTCCTACATGTGATTGTGCAGCTAAATTATATACTTCATCAGGTTTAATTTTTGAAATTAAAGCATGTAAGTTACTTGAGTCTGTCAAGTCTCCGTGATAACTCTTAAAGTTCTTATGGTTCCAGTATTTTTTTGGTATTCTTGTGGTAGTAAAGACCGAAGATCTCCTAATTATAGCGTGGACTTCATACCCCTTTTCTAATAAAAACTCCATTAAATAGGACCCATCCTGGCCTGTAATACCGGTTATAAATGCTTTTTTCATTTTTTTAATCTATTATTATTTTCCTATTATATAATATTCTACCCCCTTGTTTTCCATATCGTTAACTATATATTGATTAAGACCATCAAAAATAAGGCTCAAAAATTGGAATGATGCCTTCATTTAGTTTCTCTATTTTAACTGGATCTATGTCTTATTTATCATCTACTTTTTTCACTTGTTTTCTGAGCCCACTCGAAGAGAACCTGTGATCTCTAGAATTGTAGTAGATCTCTATTCCCTTTTCTTCACAATAAACTCTACCTGTAAAGTTCTTTTCCTTATATTCATCTCCAATGATTCGAACATCCAATTTAAAAGAGCGTAAAATATCCTCCAAATCTTGTTCAGATACGTAAGGTACAATTTCATCTACATGCTTAGAACCTTTGAGCTGAATATAACGCTCTATTATAGACTGTGAAGGCTTGTTTTTCTCAGGACGATCAATTGATGGGTCTAATTGCAAACCAACGATTAAATAGTCGCACTGACGTTTGGCTTCTTCCAACATCTTTACATGCCCGGCATGAAAAAGGTCAAAGGTTGAAAAGGTAATTCCTACTTTCATACTTTATGTTTTTTCTCGACTACCACCGGTAATCATTTGTGTTATTATTTATGATTTATGTTTGTTTTGTACTAGTTAAGCTCCATATAAAAACTAAAAAATTGAAGTCTTCTATTTTGCTTAAAATAATTATAAACCGACAAAGTTAAAATATTAAAATCGTATCAATAGTTTAGAATTAAAAAATATTATTGACGCTTTTCCATGGCTCCGCCTATTCCTGTCACAAAAACAATGAAATTAACGACATAAAACATTGTAGGGGTTATTTTATATTGCCCTGTTTTTTAGTTTTATTACTATGTTCGTTTTAAGAACTTCTGCCCAAACAGTATTCAAACCAGTTTTATTTACAATTGTATTTATTCCTAATTCTTGTAATAGGAGATGATCTCCAACCTTAACGGTTTTTGAATTGCTTATCCAATCTTTTGATTCTAAACCTATTTTTAACGTTTCTATTTCACCCTCTCTAACATTGACTGGTGAATTATTTTCATAAAGCCATCCTTTTATTGATGAAGAACAAAAGATTTTATTTTTATGAATCAAATTGGTTTTTATAAAAATTATTCCTGGAATGGCTGGAAGTTCAATTGTTTTAATTCGATCACTCCATTTTCTTTTAACTTTAACGATTGGATTGTATACTTGGAAATTTAATTCCAACAGCAATTGAGTAACCTTTTTTTCATGTTTAGGTTTCACTCTCAATACAAACCACTTTAGACTATATATATCTTTTATTAGCATCAGTCCTTTTAATAAGTAATATTTAATTATTTATAAAAATTTCTTTATGATTAGAGAAATAAACTAAGACACGCCCATCCTCTTCGAGCTTTTTACTTTGAATGAAATCTTTTATATTCAATATTTTTTCTAGTTTATCATTTAATTTTTTGATAGTGTCGTTCTTAATCTTGTTGTTTTGAGGATAGCTTAATTTCGAATTTTCAACGATATCAAAGAATAATTGGGAGGGTACCTCTTTTTGATTTAAAACACATATTATCATTTGGGTTTCAAATTCATTCAACTTATAATTCACTCCTTTGTATCGTAACCCCAATTCATCAATACGGGGTCTTTGGTTACGGCGATATTTTAAAAATATCAATGAAAAAATTATTAATCCAAAAAGAAAAAAGGTTGTCAGTCCAAGCTTATTAAACAATTGTAATGATCTTAAGTAGATACTTTTATCAGTCGAATCAACTGCATTTGATGCGAAAAAAATTTCATCAAAGGGTGATTTTATTATTACGTTATTCTTTGAGAGTTGGTATAAGGTGTCATTGACAATAACCGAATTATTATAATTAAAATTAAATGATGTTTGACTTGAGTCAAAAAAATTATACTTGTTTTCTTTAAAGTCAACTTTAATATAGGACCCATCTATTGTTTTGGCTAAAAAGTTGTTGTCATCTATTTTAACAGAAGTATCATAAAGTGGTAATTTAGTTAAACCAAAATTTACCCATTTTCTGTCTTTAAATGAAAACTTCCACATCTCTTTATTTGGAACTTTTATAGGTTTATCTGCAGTGATAGTTGTATATCCTTGTAAAAAATAGAAATCATTATCAATTAGCGAATAATTAATTTGAGCTACCCCAGGAGGTGTTAAAATAGTTTTTGTGTTAAAATATTCCCATTCTTTTGTTTTTTTGTCAAAATAAGTAATAAAGTTTCGACTATTCCAATATCCATAACCTCCAAATTTAAAAATAGTGTCGTTATGACTGAAAACTGCAGAAGAATGAGTCATCCTATGATTGAAAGAATTATCTATTTTAGCAAGTGTATCATTAACGCTTTCATAGACACCACCACCACCTATTGATACCAATTTATGATCACCATCTTTTTGTAAAATAAAAACTGTCTCTCTTGTGCTTTTATGCGTCAATAAAATATTTATGGAATGTTCTTTTCTTAATGCAATAGGTATGTGTATGGTAGAGTTTAATTTTCCTAGATGATCATAAATTTTAATGTCGTTTCTTTCATTTAAAAAAATGAAAAAATTATCGCTTACAGTAAGTAGTTCTAAATCTGAAGGGTAAGCATTTAGTAAACTAAACAGTATTGATATAATATGAATTGAAATTAGTTTCATTAATTAGTTTTAAATGACAATGTAAATATAAGAATATTAAATGCTATATTAAACTCTTTGGTTTAAAAATAGTTTAAGACTTTGTGTAGTAGGATAATATTATATTGGTATATTTACGACAATATTAAATTGTGTAATATTTAATAAAGTAATAGGAAGTATCAAACTATGAACAACATTCATTTTTTTATTTTGTATGGACTCATAGTTTGTATTGCATCTTATTTATTATTGCTTGTACTTAGAGAAATTTTAATTGAACTAGATTTATTCCCAAAGCAAAAAAAAAGAGATATACATAATTCACCGGTTCCATCAATATTGGGTTTAGGTTTTGGTTTTTTATTGTTTTTATCTACCTTCTTTTTTAAAGAAATTTATGCTGCCTTTTTCAATTACTGGTCTTTTATAATTTCATTCGGTATTATCATTTGCCTAGGAGTAATTGACGATTTTAAAGTATTGAATAGTTACAAAAAACTAATTTTTCAGATTCTAGCAATTTTCATCTTATTAAACTATAACGATCATTTAGTAATAAGTAACCTGAATTTCTTTTTGGGAATATCAGAAATTCCTGAACCGTTTAATTTAATTTTTACTGGTTTTATTGGTATCATAATGATCAATGGTCTTAATTTAATTGATGGAATTGATGGTTTTGCTGCAATTATTTCAATTACATGCTTTTGTTTGTTTGGTGGAGTTTTTTATATAATTGATAACGAACCCATTTTTATTTTAGCTATTTCATATGCTGCAATAGTTATTGGATATATACCAATAAATATTTCGAAAACAAAAAAGGGGTTTATGGGAGATTCTGGTTCACTTTTTTTAGGTTTCGGATTATACCTTTTTACCCTAATTCTTGTTCAAAGCGATTATTATATGTTATTGAATAATCTAATCTCGTATAAAAGTCTTCTACCACTAATTCCTTTATCAATATTTTTTATTCCAATATTGGATATATTGTCGATATATT
>Ga0307998_1000944_pt1 | contig 15996 bp, 13 predicted proteins | sample Davwhametageno37_FD_203147 | JGI IMG/M metagenome (GOLD analysis project Ga0307998, IMG submission 203147) | Marine microbial communities from Davis Island wharf, Antarctic Ocean - #37 | ecosystem: Environmental > Aquatic > Marine > Unclassified | place: Antarctic Ocean: Davis Island wharf... | reverse complement strand
GCAGACGAAAGCAAATTTAAACCCAGTAGAAACGCTTGATTTAGCGAAAACACTCTGCTACCAAGATCAGTTTAGTTTGGCTATTCAGTTGTTGCTGCCTGAGACTGATATGCAGGAGCTTCAAAGTGAAACGTTGTCTTACTTGCTTCAGATTGCGCGATATGATCGAGATCAGGTAAATCAAAAAAAATACATTGAACTCCTTCAGAAATTAAATCAAACGGATAGCATTGCTTTTTGTGACTTGTTTACTGTTTCAAAAATGGGAAAGCAACTTCTTGAAAACAATACAATCAAGCAGTTATACTGTAAAAATTGCAATTAGCAACTAACGAGAATACCACGTGATAGTTCTTATGCTCTCTTGGGTTCCGTCATTATCAATGTCTTCTATGGTATAACGTTCCAATGTAAGTCTATTTCCATCGTTTGTGAGTATGTTGTATACTCTTAAGCTAGGACCACTGTAGTCTAGGATTAGTTTACTTTCATTCGAAATTAAGGACCAAAAATAAAATTCTTCAACTGGCTCACTTGGATCACATCTTACCGCTCCAAACCTTGTAAGAGCCGTTCCTGAGCTTTCATATCTATTGACATTATCCTTTTCGCAATCCATTAAATTCGAACCATTTGCAATTATTTGGCCATTTGCACTTATTTCAATGTCAATAAGTCTGAAGTTTTTGTCAACCATTCTATCGTAACCTGAAAGGATTACTCCGTTATCATCGTCGTCATTATTGCAAGCAGTTCCGAAAACAAATACGATAAGCAAAAAGAGTAGTGCGTAATTTTTCATAATTTTTAATTTTGTGGTGCAAAAGTAATTTATTAATCCGGTTAGTGAAAATCATGCCACAATAGAGTTTTGTTATCTTTAACCCATGATTCAAAAAGGAAATAACAAAATTATTAACGCCTGGACCTTTTACGATTGGGCAAATTCAGTGTATCCGTTAGTGATTACTACTGCAATTTTTCCAATATTCTATGAAAATGCAACGAGAGATAACACGTTGGAGAAGTCAATAGCTGATGTTGTTCAATTTGCCGGTTTTAGTTTTAAGAATACAGAGTTATATTCATATGTCATTTCTTTCTCCTTTATTATTGTGGCTTTCTTATCACCACTTTTGTCTGGTGTGGCAGATTACTCTGATAAAAAGAAGGTTTTTTTAAAATTTTTTTGTTATCTGGGCTCATTGTCTTGCGCCTCTCTTTTCTTTTTTGATTCGAATTATCTTGAATTAAGCATGATTCCTGTCCTTTTCGCAAGTGTTGGTTTTTGGGGAAGTATTGTTTTTTACAATGCTTATTTGCCGGAAATTGCCGAAGGAAAAGATCATGATCGAATTTCAGCAAAGGGTTATGCTTTGGGTTATCTTGGAAGTTCAATCTTGTTAATAGCTAATTTGATAGCTATTAAAGGGTTTGGAATGGAAGGGAAATATGCATTTCTTACAGTTGCTGCTTGGTGGGTTGGCTTTAGTCAATATACCTATGCTTACTTACCCGATAATTCTTTCAGTAAACAGACTGAGGAAAATAAATTTACAAAAGGATTCAGAGAATTAAAAAAAGTGTGGACTGAGTTGGGGAAATTAACTACGTTGAAGCGATATCTAGGTTCTTTTTTTGTTTACAGTATGGGTGTTCAGACTATTATGTTAATGGCAGTTCTTTTTGCTAAAAAGGAGGTGAATTGGGAGGGTGATGGAGCATCGACGGGGTTAATTGTTTCTATTCTCATTATTCAATTTATCGCCATTGGTGGTGCATACTTATTCTCCTGGGTTTCTAGTAAAATTGGCAACATTGCGTCCTTATCTATTACCTTATTTATTTGGGTGGTTATTTGTATTGGAGCCTACTTTATTCATAAACCCATTGAATTTTATGTTATAGCAGGTTGCGTAGGATTAGTTATGGGCGGAATTCAATCGCTTTCGAGGTCTACTTATTCTAAATTACTGCCCGAGACAAAAGATCATGCTTCGTATTTCAGTTTTTACGATGTTTTGGAGAAACTAGGAATTGTAATAGGAATGTTCGTTTACGGTTTTATAGAAGGGTGGACAGGAAGTATGCGAAACTCGATATTTGCTTTGGGTGTCTTTTTTATAGTTGGTTTTGTATTGCTATTAAGAGTGCCAAAGAGCGAACAAATTGCCGCCCAATAGAGTTTTCTTGTGATTACTTTTGTATTCTAAAAAAAATAAGTTTTGAGTCAAGATAAAATATACGATATAGCCATTATTGGTGGAGGAATTGTAGGAGCAGCGACGCTTTATCAAATGCAGCTGAAATTTCCCAATTTAAAAATATTATTGATTGAAAAAGAGGATCAGCTTGCGTCTCATCAAACGGGGAATAACTCGGGAGTAATTCATTCTGGATTATATTACAAACCGGGTTCTCAAAAAGCAATAACATGCGTTAGAGGAAGAAGGGCATTAGTAAAGTTTTCTCAAGAACACATGGTTGATCATGAAGTTTGTGGGAAAGTAGTTGTCGCTACCAAAGAATCTGAGCTTCCTTTTATGGAAAAGATTTTTGCAAATGGTTTGGCAAATGATACAGAGGATATCGAAAAAATTACCGGCGACCAAGTTCGAGAAATAGAGCCATTTTGTAATGGTATTGCAGGCATTAGAGTAGGTTGTACAGGAATCATAAATTATGTCCAGGCTACTGATAAAATGGCTAAACTAGCATTGGGCTTGCAGCCTGAAAGTGTTATCTCTTTAGGAGATGCTTTTATTGAAGCTCAAGAAGAGGGTGATATTTCAACTATAAAAACTGAAAAAACGACGTACAAAGCAAAGTACTTAATTTATTGTGGTGGGTTGCAATCTGATCGATTAGCAAAGAATGACGGAGTTGATTTGGATATGCAAATTGTTGGATTTAGAGGAGATTACTATGAATTGAACGAGGGAGGGAAGCATAAAATAAAGCACCTAGTATATCCTGTCCCAAATCCTGAATTTCCGTTTTTAGGAGTCCATTTTACGAGAATGACAAATGGAGAAATTGAATGCGGTCCAAATGCGGTCTTTACTTTTAAAAGGGAAGGTTATGGAAAGACAGACTTTGATTTGAAAGATACTGTTGATGCATTAGGTTACCTAGGAACTTGGAAATTGTTTGCCAAGCACTGGAAATTCGGATTAGATGAATATAAACGAGCTTTTAGTAAAAAGTTATTTTTACAGAGATTGCAAGTGTTGATTCCAACATTAACGATGGAAGATATTCGACCAGGTAGAGCAGGGGTTAGAGCTATGGCGCTTGGACCGGATGGTGAAATGATTGAAGATTTCAAAATTGAGTATACGAACAATAGCATTCACGTTGTAAACGCCCCATCGCCTGCAGCAACTGCTTGCTTGGCAATTGGAGAAGACATTACCGCAATGGCTGAAAAACGCTTCAACCTAAACTAATTTATGAGTTCAACCATAATAGCAGGAATAGTTACACTGTACTTTTTGTTTCTGTTATTAATTGCACGGGTTACCGCGAAGGGCGCTAACAATAATTCGTTTTTTGTTGGCAACAAGAGTTCTCCTTGGTACTTGGTTGCTTTTGGAATGATTGGGACTTCTCTTTCGGGAGTTACCTTTATTTCAGTGCCGGGGTGGGTTGGAACTAGCCAGTTCTCATACCTGCAAATGGTACTGGGATACTTTTTGGGTTACATTGTTGTAGCCAATGTTTTAATGCCCTTGTATTATAGATTGAACCTCACCTCTATTTACACTTATTTGGATCAGCGTTTTGGATTTTGGAGCTATAAAACAGGAGCTTTTTACTTTTTGTTATCCAGAACTATTGGGGCGGCATTTCGCCTTTATTTAGTGGCCAACGTACTACAAATTGCAATTTTTGATGATTGGGACATTCCTTATTACTTTACAGTTGCCATTACCATTCTATTAATATGGGTATACACTGCTAAAGGTGGAATTAAAACAATTGTTTGGACAGATGCATTGCAAACGCTATTTATGCTACTGGCAGTTGGAGTTGGTATTTATCAAATAGGAGATCAATTGAACCTTGGATTTTTTGATTTAATTGCTACAGTTCGAGATAGCGAGTATTCTCAAATTTTCTTTTTTGATGATTGGAAAGCTGGCAACTATTTTTGGAAGCAATTCTTAAGCGGAGCATTTATAACTATTGTAATGACAGGTTTGGATCAGGATATGATGCAGAAGAATTTAAGTTGTAAAAACCTTAAAGAAGCCAAATGGAATATGTTTTCTATGAGTATTGTGCTCGTTTTTGTTAATTTACTTTTCTTGGGTTTAGGCGCCTTGCTTTATATCTATTCCAATCAAAATGGAATTGCACTTCCTGCAAAAGGGGATAATTTATTTCCTGGCTTAGCGTTAGACAATACATTAGGAATGTCAGTCGCTGTTTTTTTTATTTTAGGTTTAATCGCTGCAGCATATTCCAGTGCCGATTCTGCCTTAACTGCTCTAACAACATCTGTTTGTATTGACTTTCTAAATGTGCAAAAAAAACCTGAGCATGAGGCACAAAAACTTAGAAAAAGAACCCATATTATCATGTCTATGGTGTTGTATATTGTTATTCTAACTTTTAGTTTAATTAGCGATGATAGTGTTATTAGCACCTTGTTTAAAGTTGCTGGATACACCTATGGACCCCTTTTGGGATTATACGCATTTGGGTTAATTCATAAGTTTTCGATAAAAGATAGGTGGGTCCCGTTAGTGTGTTTAATTTGTCCTGTGATTTGTTACGTCATTCAATTAAACTCGGTAGAATGGCTAAATGGTTATGTATTTGGATTTGAATTACTGATGTTAAATGGATTCTTAACCTATATCGGGCTGCATTTACTGCGTTCTTCATCAGTAACAATCGACGGCTAATTTTATTTTATTTTATTGTAATATGTTGTTCAGCTTTTTATAACTTAGGCAATAAATTTAAAAAGATGAAAAAGCTATTTTTTTCAATTGGAATTGCTCTGTTTTTCATAGGCTGTTCTGAACAAAATAACAGGAAGACAGAGGTGGTAAAGACCGATGAGCCGGAAGAAATTGCGGTGTCTGTCGAAGACAAGGAAAAGAGATCCTTTTATCCGATTCCTTCACCTGAGCAAATGTTTACATTCATTAATGACAATGGCCTTAAATACAATAAGGAATTAATTTTAGGTGTTTCGCTTTCAGGCGACTATAATGACCCAACGCACAAAGCATTAGTTTTTGGAATTTATACAGCTGATTTAGCATATGCTGCTGCATACCAAGACGTGGAGTCAACTATTAAGTTGTACAAAACTGTTCGTACATTAAGTTCTGAATTAAATATTGAGGAATTGATTACTGAAGAGATGATGCAGAACATGCAGGCAAATATGGAAAATCCTGACTCATTAGCACTGATAGCAGGAGATTCTTACTACCGGGCTGTAGAGTATTTAGAAAGTAACGGTCAAGAGAGTAAGTTGGCGTTAATGTCATTAGGCGGATGGGTAGAAAGTGTGCATATTACACTAAGTGCCATGGAAGACGTTGATATGAATTCTGATGCAGTCGAACGAATTGCATCGCAGAAAATTACATTTGGGAATTTATATACGTACCTGAAAAACAATGAGGAGGAGCTAGGAATAAAGGGAGAATTGGAGAAGGTTCAACCGATTCGTTCTGTATTTGCTGGTATTATAGAAGGGAATTCGGGTAAAGCCATAAAATCTAAAAGCGGAAAGCTCGTTTTTGGAAGGGGAAAGGAAATTCAAATTACTAAAGAACAATATGCAGCCTTAAAGTCTGCAATTGAAATTTACAGAGCTCAAATTGTAGCACAAAAAAGTTAAAAAAATGAAACAGGTAATATTTTTTACGGTCATAATTTTTAGTGCACTTTCTGCGAAAGCACAGATTGAATGTTCTCAATACCACAAAAAAGAATGCAGCGATAAGGAAGGTGTATTCATGAAGTATGATGGACAATCTAAAAGTGCAATTATGGCGAAAGGTCAGAAGTCCGAATTTCACTTGGTAGCTTATAACGCTCAAGATTACAGAATTACTGTATGTAATGAGTCTAATTTAGGAAATGAAGTTCGGTTTAAGATTTACGAGAAGCAGAAGGTTTTTGCCAAGCCTAAAGCAGACGAAGTACTTGAAGAAGTATTTGAGGATGACGGAGCAACTGATGACTATTCAGAGGACGACTACTCTGAAGATGATTACGATGACTATTCAGAAGATGATTATACAGAGGATGCTTACAGTGAAGAAGTAGCAGTAACAGCCGTAAAAAGAGGGCCTCAATTTAAACTAGTAAAAGAATTGTTGTACGATAATTCTCAAAATGGGTACAATCCAAAAATTGAATTTACAGCAGAGGGGTCCATGAGCTTAATTATAGAAGTGACAGTTCCAGGTTCAGATTCAGGAATGAAACTAAAGGTTAGGGAAAAAGGTTGTGTTGGTGTATTGATTGAACGAACTGCATCGCAAAGAACAGGGTTTTAATCTTTCCATTCTGCAACAAATAAATTAGTTTCTCTTGTTCCGCCGTTGTTACGATTGGATGAGAATACCAATTGCCTTCCATCGTTCGAAAAGACAGGAAAAGCATCAAAAGTGTCGTCGTGAGTTACTTGCTCTAAGTCCGTGCCATCTGTATTAATCATATATAAATTAAAAGGATACCCTCTCTCGGTGCTGTGGTTTGAAGCAAAGATGATCTTATCGCCGGAAGGGTGAAAGAAAGGACACCAATTAGCTTTACCTAAATCCGTTAATTGTCTTAATTCGGACCCATTAGCATTGCAAATATAAAGCTCCATGTTAGTCGGCTCTACTAAACCTTCCGCCAATAGGCCTTTGTATTTTACAACTTCCTCGTCTGTTTTCGGACGACTACTTCTAAATACTAGTTGAGTTCCATCAGGTGAAAAGAAAGCGCCACCGTCATAGCCCAAATCAAAAGTAATTTGCTTCACATTCGAACCGTCAATATCACACGTGAAAAGTTCTAAATCCCCCGTTCGTAAGGAAGTAAAAACAATTTTATCACCTTTTGGCGAAACGGTCGCTTCAGCATCGTAACCAGGTTCTGTTGTTAATTGATTGATGATATTTCCTTCAAGATCGGCGGTAAAAATGTCGAAACTTTCATAAACCGGCCAAACATATCGACCATTTGTTCGCTCAGGAGTTGGGGGGCAAGCCGAATCTGCTAAATGTGTGGAAGCATAAACAATCGTTGTATCCCCAGGCAAGAAATAGGAGCAGGTAGTTCTGCCTAAACCTGTACTTACCATTTGTGGCACTTGCTCCATTAGGTTATCATTCTGCCAATCAAAAACAAATATTTGATCACACGCTAACTCCCATTCAGGATTACTTACTTGAAAAACGAGTTTAGAGTCATCAAAACTCCAATATGCTTCTGCATTGTCACCGCCGTCGGTTAATTGTTTTAAACGAGCAAAATGATTTTCACCTTCGTTAATAATTGAAGTATCAACGGCAATAGAATCTGCTGCCGGTGTTTCTTCAGCAGCTGTTTCATATTTCTTTACGGTTCCACAGGCAAAAAGACCTATACTTAAAATGGCAAATGCAATTTTCCTCATGTCAAAATTATTTGGTCACGAAGGTAAGTTTTTAGCAAAAACCAAAGAACTGGATTCTGTAGCTTTGAATTTTATTTTAAGCGTTATGAAATTGAAATTATTAGTTACAATTTGTGTTTGTTCTTTATTGCTTTATTCTTGCGAAGAACATAAAGTAAATCCGGTTGATCAATTAAAGTCTGACGTCGAATATTTGGCTTCAGACTTTTTAGAAGGCAGAGAAAGTGGCACTGAAGGTGAGCGTTTGGCAGCAATTTTTATTGCAAAGCGGATGAAGGAAATTGGATTAAACGAAAAAGGAGAAGACGGTTTTATGCAAACGTTCGATTTTTCGCCAAAGGCAAACCCACATGAAGAAACAGTGGATACAAATAAGGCAATTCAGATTTCTAATGTGTTAGGAATGATTGATAATGGAGTTACAAAAACGGTGATAATTGGCGCACATTACGATCATTTGGGTCACGGTATTTCAGGATCGTTACATGCAGAAAAGGATGAAGCGATTCATAACGGAGCAGATGATAACGCAAGTGGCGTGGCACTGATGCTAGCGTTGGCAGAAGAATTGAAAAACAGTGAAACTGCAAAGGAGTCGAACTATTTGTTTATGGCTTTTTCAGGTGAAGAAATGGGATTATTAGGTTCTAATTATTACTGCAAAAATCCAACCATTAATTTAGAACAAGTACACTACATGCTGAATTTCGATATGGTGGGTAGATTAGATACGTCAAAAGGATTGGCTATTAACGGAGTGGGAACCAACCCGAATTGGACCGCCGAATTGGAAAAAGCAAATTGGGATAATTTACCTTTTGTTTATGGAGAGTCCGGAACGGGACCTTCTGATCATACTTCGTTTTATTTGCAAGACATTCCTGTATTACATTTCTTTACAGGGCAGCATGAAGATTACCATAAACCAACTGACGACGTAGAGAAAATAAATTACAATGGAATTCATACCCTTAAAAAATTAATCGCTCGTTTGGCGGAGGAGCTAGACGATCTGGGGCAATTAGAATTTGTAAAAACAAAGGATGAGAGTAAAGACAATCCAAGATTTACGGTCACGCTTGGTGTGATGCCAGATTATTTATTTCAAGGTGAAGGAATGCGAATTGATGGTGTTACAGATGGAAGACCTGCTAATAAAGCAGGCTTCTTGAAAGGCGATATAGTTATTCAAATGGACACCGTTATAGTGGATGGAATGCAAGCGTACATGAAAGGATTGAGCCTCTTTGAAAAAGGAGATTCTACACTTGTGAAAGTACAACGTGGTGAAGATGTTATTGAGGAGATGGTGCGGTTTTAGTCCGGTGTTGATAAAAGAGAAATATGCGGCGGTTGAACTTCGGATTCATGACCGATTGGGAGGTTTTTGGGTGCTAATCTAATCGAGTTTTATTACACATGAAATTTCTCACGGTGCAAATAATCATATGTGTTATAAGGAGAAAAGACATCCCGCACAAGTTTTGACCATTACAGGTTAGACGTTAGGGATGGAATTGATATGAATATGAAGCAGTATAACCCGGACTTTAACAAAGAAAATTAACTAGTACTATTAGATGTGCTAAGGTATAACTTTGGCAAAGTAAATAGTGTTTACATGAAAAGAGCTAATATATCGATTGGGAAGTATTAAATGAATTTAAAGTATTTAATTAACTGATAATTAGGTGGTGTTGGCAACTCAGGTAAAATCTGTTTAAGTAAATAGAACACTTGAAAAACAATGTGAGAATAATATACCAAGGGAACGATGAAATTAAATAAATACAATTTAGTCCTCGTATTTGGTGGAATAATTAGTTCAATCTACTGGTTCCTTCCGATAGTTTAAGATGCACTCACAGTAACTATTTAGAAAGAACAGCAGATTTTGGTGGAATTTTTCATATTCCCGTCATGCTTTTTTAAGGAATTACTACAATTAGTCCCACATTGTCTTATGTGATTCAAGTAGTCTGTTTTGTTGGTTCTTGGCTTGTCTTTTATGGATTGTCAAACTCTTGAAGCGGAATTAAAGCATTCTGTCAAGCTCCCTGAAACCAAAATTTAAAACACAAAAACCCTCCTTCAATTTGGCAAGCTCATCGTAAACTCAACCATTCTGGATGACAACGGGATTTGTTTTATATGTAAATGTTTGTTGGTCCCTCTTTCTCTTCAACAAACAATATGCAGCTTATTGCTTTTCACTACTGCTAATCGTTCGCCAACGTTGAATCCTCATTTCTTCATTATTAAAGTTTGCATCATAAGATGTTGAATACTACTAAAAGTTTCAGAGTAGTCTTTACCTGCTATGTTATAGCATGTGTTCAGATGAAAGTTAGTTGACTACATATGTATTCTTCTAATCAAAATACATTCAGATTCGCTGGTGCAGGAGTTTAAAATGTTTTCAGCCAAATCATCAGCAAACTGTCTTCTGCACAATAAGTATTTATTGGTAAATGAGTTTGAATCGAAATTACTTGTATTCATTTGTAATTTCTACTTTATGCTATAAAACATCTCTAACCATACTCATAGCTGCCAATGCTGTTCTTCTAATGTTTCTGTCTCTATTTTTCTCGAATAAGAATTTTTTAGCAATTACTCCATTTGAAGATGCAATTGCAATCCAAACGGTTCCAACAGGTTTTTCATCTGTTCCACCATCAGGTCCTGCAACACCCGAAGTAGCGATGGCCAAGTCAGTTTTTAATAAATTCCGAGCACCGTTCGCCATTTGTTTCACTACTATCTCGCTTACTGCTCCTTCTTCTTCGATTGAGTCCTTGTCTACTCGTAGTACTTCAATTTTTACTTGATTGTCGTATGAAACAAAACCTCCTAGATAGAAAGTAGAACTACCTGGTCTATTTGTGAGCAAGTGAGCAATGTACCCTCCAGTGCAACTTTCTGCGGTAGCAATGGTTTTTCCTTTCTTTTTCAATAAGTTGCCCAATGCTTCTTCCATTGAAATATCATCTTCACCAAAAATGTGTTGAGGGATAAGAGAATACAATTCTTTAGCTTTTCGCAGGACTCTTTCCTGCAAAGGAGCTAAGTCGTCTCCTTGACCCGTTAACCGAATGCGAACAATTCCAGGAGAAGGGAGATAAGCAATTTTGATGTCTTCAGTAATTAAGCTTGTTTCCCAATCTTTAATAATTTCGACTAAGAATGACTCGCCAACGCCGGTAGTCATTATAGTTTTGTGAAAAACAGCTGGGAGCGTAAAAAGCTCTTGAATCTTTGGCAAAACCCTGTCTTGCATCAAGTGTTTCATTTCATAAGGCACGCCGGGCATGCTCACAAACACAGTTCCATTTCTCTCGAACCACATGCCGCTTGCAGTTCCCATATCGTTCAATAAAACAGTACATGCTTCGGGAACATCAGCTTGTTGATTATTACTTTCTAACATTTCTCGACCTCTGTCTCTGAAAAATGTTTGAATTCGCTCTAAAACTTCGCTGTTGCGGACGAGTATTGTGTTAAAATATTCACACAACACATGTTTGGTAATGTCGTCTTTGGTTGGACCTAACCCACCTGTTATAAAAACCAAATTTGCTGCTGATTGCTCTGCAGCAAATAGCGCATCTTTAATGGCATCTCTCTCATCTTTTATAGAAGTAATTTGACTTACTTGAATTCCTAAACTATTCAATTCTTTACCCATCCAGGCAGAATTGGTATCTATCGTTTGGCCAATAAGAATTTCGTCACCAATGGTGATCAGCTCTGCTTGCATATGTTTGTCTATCTTTTAAAAAGGATTGCTTTCTCCTCCCAGTTGGTCTTGTGAAAAACCTTTTATAATACCTAATGGTGTTACACTTAACACAGGTATTTTTGAATGGTTCACAACTTGTTGAGCATATTCACCTACAAAAAACCCAGTGTAATTTTCTTGATCTGTCATAATAGCAATTAAGTCTCCATTTACTTTTTTTGCAAACTGCAAAGTAGCTTGAGCTATGTTGTCGACCTTAATAACTGTAGTTTCATGAGAAATCAATTTGTTGTTGAGGTGTTCTTCTATTTGCTTTACTTTAAGATTTAGAATTGCCTTGTCGTCATCTTCTCTAACGAGCTGAGCAATGTGTACCTTGCTTCCTAGGGCCTTTGCAAGAGCAACAACTTCCGAAACCTTATCTCTTGTATGGTTAGAGCTATCAATTGGCAGTACAATGTTTTCAAATCCCATTTTGTCAGAATGTTCTTGCACCGTAAGAACAGGGACAGTCGCAGAAGTTACAGCTCTGTAGGCATTACTCCCTATGAAAAACTCTTCAAATCCACTAACACCGTGCGTACCCATAACGATTAAATCAGCGTTACAATCTTTTGCAGATTCAATTATGCCATTAGCAACGCTTCCACCTTTTACTTCAATGTTGTAACCAACATTATGCTGTTCGCTGAATTTTTCGCCAATTGCATTTAGTTCCTCAGTAACTCTTTCTCTTAAATCCTCTTGATTTGAAAGAACGGCAGAGGTTGCTGTCAAATTGGGAAGAACATCAATAGTATAGTTTTTTGTAATGTGTAATAAATGCAATTCAGATTTAAACCTTTTACATAAGTGGGCTGCATGCTCAAGTGCTAGTTTTGAGGTTTTTGAAAAATCTATCGGAATTAAAATCTTTTTTACTTGGAATTGGTGCTTCATGATACTACTATTTTTTATAAAGGTATTCAATTCCATTATATTCAACACTAAAATCAATAAGTAAGAATTAACTTTTTTGTAGTTTCGTAGTAAATCTCAAAAACATGATTCACTCCTCTGAATTAATTCTGAACCCCGACGGTTCGATTTACCATTTAGCTTTGCAACCGGAGCAAGTTGCACACAAGATAATTGTGGCAGGTGATCCAGATCGAATAGCTACGATTTCGGCTAAATTCGATTCTATTGAATGTAAAGTTCAAAACCGAGAATTCATTACTCATACAGGGACTTTTAATGGTCAACGAGTAACAGCCATGGCAACAGGTATTGGTACAGATAACATTGATATTGTTTTAAATGAGTTAGACGCTTTAGTAAATTGCAATTTACATGATCGCACAGTAAAGGAGCAATTAACTTCTTTAGAAATAGTAAGAATAGGAACGTGCGGGTCTATTCAAGAACACGTTCCTGCTGACGAAATTGTAGTGTCCACTCATGCCATTGGATTAGACGGCCTGATGAATTTCTATGACTTTGAAATGGATGCTGAAGAAAACAAAATGTTTGAGGAATTTAAGTCTCAAACAGAATGGAGAGACCGTTTTAATAAACCGTACTTGGTCAAAGGCTCTTCCGATTTAATTGAAAGAATTGGAAAAGGATTTCACCCGGGAGTAACCATGACTGCAAACGGATTCTATGCGCCACAAGGTCGAAGACTTCGCCTGTTACCAAGGCACACTGAAGTAAATGAAGATTTGCGAAAATTCAAGTTTGAGGGAAACATGATTGTGAACTATGAAATGGAAACTTCCGCTCTATATGGACTAAGTAAACTAATGGGACATAAAGCTTGTACAGTTTGTGCAGTCGTTGCAAACCGTTATGCAAACTCGTTTAGCGACGATTACAAGCCAGTTATGAACAAGCTGATTGATGACGTATTAGAGCGATTAACAGCCTAGAGTTTAAAACTTCATTTTATTTAAAATTTGTAGTTTCACCTTTGTCTATCTTTGGTAGACATGAAAGACGCTTCTAGAATTTCCGCTTTAATCAACTTATTAGATGATCCTGATGAATTAATTTTTTCGCAAGTAAGTCAGGAGTTACTGAGTTTTGGCGAACAGGTGGTAAAAGATTTAGAATTCGCTTGGGAGAACTGCTTTGATGAAATTTTACAGCTTCGAATTGAACAAATTATTCATCAGATTCAATTCCAACAGGTAAAAAAGCGTCTAACTGAGTGGAAAAATGGTGACACCCATTCTCTGTTAGAAGCTGCAATTATTTTAACACAATATCAATATTCTGAATTAGACGAGAAAGAAATTCACCGCACGGTGGAAAACTTGTATCAGCAGTGTTGGTTGGAGATGAACCCTGACTACACGGCTTTGGAAAAAGCAAGTGTTTTGAATAAAGTGTTTTTCGAAATTAATGGTTTCGATGGCAACAGAAAAGACTACAATGCCCCTAGAAAGTCTTACATCAACAACTTATTGCAGTCCAAAAAGGGTAATCCGATTAGTATTTCAATGCTTTACCTAGAATTGGCGGAACGGTTAAAATTACCAATCTACGGAGTGAATTTACCGGAACACTTTGTAGTGGCTTATTTGGTGCTTCCGCTAAAATATCTGGATACTGTGGACGAGGAGTGCATTCTTTTTTATGTAGACCCTTTTAATAAAGGGGCATTTTTTCAGCGAAATGATATTGAAAAATATTTAACGAAGTTGAAAATTGAAAAGCAAGAAAAGTTTTTCATGCCTTGTGAAAAAATGACGGTGGTGAATCGAATGATTAATAATTTAATCTACGGCTACCACAACAATGGTAAAGATGATAAAGTAGAGGAGCTAAAAATTCTAAAAAACTGCTTGAAGTAAATATTCCTTAGCATTCAATCAAAATCCCTATCTTGGTTTTTTATTTTTTAAAAACCATGGAAGGAACATCAGAGGCTGCGGCTTTTATCACCAACGATGCAGTTGTTTTAGGCATACTGCTAACTATTTTAGCGGTTATTTTTAAAACCTCAGGCAGTAAAAATTCAACATGGACGAAATTTTACAAAGTTATACCAGCTTTATTGCTCTGTTATTTTGTTCCCTCTGTTCTGAATTCTTTGGGGGTGATTTCTGGAGAGACTTCTAGTTTGTACTTCGTTGCATCTCGATATCTACTGCCTGCATCCTTAGTGTTGTTGTGTTTAGGCATAGACTTAAAAGCAATAACTAAGCTTGGTCCAAAGGCAATTATTATGTTTTTTGCAGGTACGCTCGGAATTATTTTAGGCGGTCCGATTGCAATATTAGCAGTGTCAGCTTTTGCCCCAGATTTGATTGGAGGCTCCGGGCCTGATGAGGTGTGGAGAGGTTTGGCGACCGTTGCAGGAAGTTGGATCGGCGGAGGAGCCAACCAAACCGCAATGAAAGAAATTTATGGAGCAAGTGATCAATTGTTCTCCGCCATGATTACAGTTGACGTAATTGTTGCTAACATTTGGATGGCCTTTTTATTAATTGGTGCTGGAATGACCGAGAAATTGGATAAGAAGTTAAAGGCTGATTCTTCGGCAATTGAAGAAGTTAAAAAAGGGATAGAAGATTACGCTGCAAGCATTACCAAAGTTCCAAATTTGACAGATATCATCACTATTTGTGCTATTGGTTTTGGCGGAACAGCCATTGCACATTTTGGAGCAGATTTGATTACTCCAATCATGCAAACGAAAAAAGAATTTTTAGAGGCGTATCGTTTAACCTCTATGTCTAGCCATTTCTTTTGGTTAGTGGTAATTGCTACGATCATGGGGTTAGTTTTTTCATTCACGAAGTTGAAGTCTTACGAAGGAGCAGGAGCATCTAAATTTGGAAGTGTTTTTTTATATGTACTGGTCGCAACAATTGGGATGAAAATGGACATTTTAGCTATTTTCGATAATCTTGAATTGTTTTTAATTGGCATTATCTGGATGGCGGTACATGTAATTATACTTCTTGTTGTTGCAAAAATTATAAAAGCACCGTTCTTCTTTGTTGCGGTAGGTAGTCAGGCGAATGTAGGCGGAGCGGCATCTGCTCCAATTGTAGCATCTGCATTTAGTCCTGCTTTAGCACCTGTGGGAGTTCTGTTAGCTGTTTTTGGATATGCTGTAGGAACGTTTGGTGCAATTTTCTGCGCACAGCTGATGCAGCTGGTTTCGCAATAGAAGAGAGTTCTGGATGTCAGGCACTGAGGAAAGTCCAAGTGCAGCTGAAAGAAATAATAGAAATTATTTGAACCTGTATGATTTTTTTGATAAAAGATTGAAATTAAAAGTATCATGGGTGCTTTCTATATTCAAACCTTGTTTACTTAGTGGTACGTTTTAAAAGATGAGCGACTGTAGTCGAGGAATAAGTAATCACCTAAAACGCAGTGACAGCTTTTGGGAACTTAGTGTGCTTAGTGGTTCGTTTTATTAGATTAATAATTAAGTACAATGAAAAACAATAACACAATATGAATATTCCTCTTAAGCCTTATTATTTCATCTTGTGACTCAAAAGAGCCAAAGGAGTTCACCGTAAAAGACCTCGATACAATTGAGAAGAGAAGAATCTTTTTAGATAGTATTCTAGCAATCGATCAAAAAGTGAGAACTGATGCTATTGAAGCTCAA